>Ga0209902_100061_pt1 | contig 225601 bp, 173 predicted proteins | sample FECB27metaG_FD_188304 | JGI IMG/M metagenome (GOLD analysis project Ga0209902, IMG submission 188304) | Cyanobacterial communities from the Joint Genome Institute, California, USA - FECB-27 (SPAdes) (version 2) | ecosystem: Environmental > Aquatic > Thermal springs > Hot (42-90C) > Microbial... | reverse complement strand
GGGGGGGGAGGGGACAGGGGTGGGGGTCAGCCCGCACCGGCGGTCAGAGTTAACTCAGCATTTCCAACCTCCTTCGAAGTCTGTGCGCTTTGGAACGAAGCCGTGAGCCTTTTCGCGTAGATCAATACGGGCCGGCCGAATGCCGGCTTTTGCCAGGCTCTGGCCGCTCAGCGAGGAACTCGTGCTACGGCGTACGCAAACGGTCGCTTTCAAGGATGATGGCGAAATCCAGGAGGCCTTGCGCCCCGAACTGCCGCGTACCGCGGCGCAGAAGGCGGATCCGGCCGTGTTGGACAAGGTGCTCGCCGAGGTGACCTGGACGCCGCCGCCGACCCAGGCGGAGCGTCGCAACCTCGACGCCTGGCGCTCCGAAGCGCTGCAGACCGTCGTTACCAATACCGATCGCCGCAAGGGCGGTGATCGCCGCAAGCCCGTGGCGCCGCCGCCGAGCACCGGCTGGCGCTGGAAGGTTCCCCCCTCCCGCATCGCTCTGCTGGCCGTGGCGCTGATCGCCGGCGGCCTCGCCGCCTATCTGACCACCCAGACCAACCAGCCGGTGGCCCAGCCGGTCGCCGAGGCGGTGACAGAGGTGGTGCAGGAAGCGCGGGTGCGCGTCCTCGCCGCCAAGACCGGCCTCGGCCTCGGCCAGCGGCTGACCCCGGAATCGGTTGAATGGGTGGATTGGCCTGCAGGCGCGGTGCGGCCCGAGTACATCACCACCGAAGCCATGCCCGACGCCGTTACCGAGATGAGCGGCGCCATGGCGCGCTTCGAGTTCTTCCCCGGCGAGCCGATCCGCGCCGACAAGCTGGCGCTCGAAAGCGACGGCTACCTGTCGGCGGTGCTCGACAGCGGCATGCGCGGCGTGTCGGTCATGGTGTCCGCCTCCTCGGCCTCCGGTGGCTTCATCGTCCCGAACGACCGGGTCGACGTGGTGCTGACCCACAGCATGGGCGAGGCGGGCCCGCAGATTTCGGACACCATCCTCCGCAACGTGCGGGTACTGGCGATCAACACCCGGCTGGGCGAAACCGGCACCACCGGCGCGGCAGCCGACCCCGAGAATCCACGGGCCGAGATCTTCGCCGACGAGGCCATCGCCACCCTGCAGCTCGATCCCGGCCAGTCCGAGGTGATCATCAACGCCTCGAGCTCGGGCCGCCTGGCCCTGGTGCTGCGCCCCTATGTCGACAGCTCCGAAGCGGCCAAGCCCGAAGACCGCAGCGCCAACCAGGCGATCCGCGTTTCGAGCCCGTTCTGGACCAGATGACGATCGGCAGGCGCCCGCTCCGCGGCCCGATCGACAACTCCCGTTAAATCGCCGTTGACCCGGCCCTGCTAGAACTTTCCCGGTTGCTTGAGAACGTTAGCACAGATGTACACCATGACGGCATACCGGGGCTTTGGCAGAACGCTGCTGTCCCAGTCACTTAGGGCAGCACTTGGCGTGGTGGTGCTGCTTGCGGCGCTCTGCGCGGGGCTGTTTCCGGCGCTGGCCCAGACGGTCAACTACGACCTCAAGACCACCTCGGTGATGCGCATCAAGCTGCCGGCCTCGCAGGCGGTGACCGTCGTCATCTCCGACGCCGTGGGCAAGATCGTCTCCGCCGACCCCGCCATCGCCGACGCGCAGCCGATCACCGACAAATCGCTTTACCTCGTCGGCAAGAGCTTCGGCACCACCACCGTCAACCTGTTCTCGGCCGATGGCGCGCCGGTCGGATTGCTGGCGGTCGAAGTCGGCGTCGATACCTCCGATATCGCCCGCTCCATCCGCGACGCCATTCCCAGTTCCAACGTCAAGGTCAGCTCGGTCAACGGCCGCGTCCGGCTCGGCGGCTCGGTCACCGACGCGGTCACCATGCAGAAGGTGCTCGATATCGTCGCCCAGTACGGCAGCCCGGCGATCATCAACACCATGACGATCAGCGGTGGCCAGCAGGTCAACCTCGAAGTCCGCATCATCGAGGCCCAGCGCGACGCCGGGCGCGAACTCGGGATCCAGTGGAGCGGCGGCATCGGTGGCGTCTCGACCAGCATCAAGGGCGGCCCGAACGACCCGGTCACCAACTCCTTCGCCAGCTTCGTCACCAACATCATCTCGACCGGCGGCGGCATCAATCTCAGTGCCACCATCAAGGCACTCGAGAGCAAACACCTGGTGCGGACCCTGGCGGAGCCGAACCTGACGACGCTCTCCGGCGTCAATGCGAGTTTCCTTGCCGGCGGCCAGGTTCCGATCCGCACACCAGATCAGAACGGCAATGCGGCGATCACCTACCGCGATTTCGGCGTGCGCCTGGTGTTCCAGCCGGTGGTGCTGGACGGCGACCGCATCCAGATCCACCTGACCCCGGAAGTCAGCGGCATCAACGGCTTCACCTCGGCCGGCGATCCGGTGTTCAACACCCGCAACCTCGATGCCACGGTGGAACTGCGCGATGGGCAGAGCTTCTCGGTGGCAGGGCTGCTGCAGAGCAATACCAACCTCAACCAGAACCAGCTGCCCTGGCTCGGCGACGTGCCGATCCTGGGCTCGCTGTTCAAGTCGTCGAGCTTCCAGAAGCACGATACCGAGCTGGTGGTGATCGTCACGCCGCGCCTGGTGCAGCCGAGCGTTCCCGGCCAGATCGCCGCGACGCCGCTCGATGCCACCCAGCCCGCCAATGACCTCGAGTTCTTCGCCCTCGGCCAGATGGAAGTGACGCCCAAGATGCTGAAGAGCTTTCAGACCGGCAACGGCGTGGTTGGCCCCTACGGCTACATCATCGACCTCAGGAGCGGCAGTTGACCCCGCTGCCCCTCAACGCGGTGCGGGCCGTGGCCATGCTTGCCGTGTATTCGGCGCTGGTCGGCTGCGCCTATGACTACCGGCAGCGTACCGATCGGGTCGGCTACGCCGCCGGCGACGCGGTAAAGGCCAACCTGGCCCGTGAAACCACCAACCCGACCAAGGCTTCGATGTATTCCACCAAGGGGTTGGGCAAGAACGGCTCGGTCATCGTGGCGCCGGTCGAAGAGTAGCGGCAACTCCAGACGCATGAAACGCCAAGGGCGGGGTCGAACAGACCACCGCCCTTTTGCTTTTCGCCGTGCGTCGGATCAGGCGCGGGAGTCCGCCGCGGCGCGCTCCAGGATCTGGATATTGTTGGCGACCACCAGGTTGTCGGGTTCGATCTTCTGCGCCTTGCGGAAGCTCTTCAGCGCCTCGCTGAGGCTGCCGCGCAGCAGGTAGGAATAGCCGACATTGTTGTAGTACTGCGCCGTGCCGCCGGTCATCTGGTAGAGCGAAGCGTAAACCCGGTCCGACAGGTCGAACCGGCCGAGGCGGTCGTACGAGGCGCTGAGCCCGACATAGCCTTCGGCCTTGTTGGGCGCCAGTTCGACCGCGCGTTTGTAGAACGCCGCCGAGTAGCCGAAATTGTCGTTGCGGAAATGCGCCCGGGCCTCGGTCAGCGCGCCTTCGGCGGTATAGGTCTCGATATTGGAGATCTCGGCGACGGCGAGCTTGTTGCTGCCGAAGGCGCTCATTCCCGCCGAGCTGCAGCCGCTGAGCGGCAGCGCTACGATGGCTGCAGCTAGCAGCCCATGGCGAAACAACCCGCCGATCCCGTTCATTTCTCAATGCCCCCATCGAGAGGCCCGCTTCTGCGGACCTGATCTGTGGGGCAACGCTAGGCGCAGCAGGGATTACGCTTGGTAAATGTGCGCCATGCGCCGCCAATCAGGCTTAACGGTACGTTACCGCACAATGGGTAATGGGCTTGAGCACGAAGTCGTATTCAGCAACTCGCCAGACGCCTTGCGCATGGTGCACTGGAATGGAACTCTCAGGCACTTGCACTGTGGTTGGTGCATGTCTTGGAGTCAGCCAGGAGTACGATGGAACGGACTACCCAACAGCAGGTGAATGCCTTCGCCGTTCAGGTCACCGCCATCCATGTTTGACCATTCGACCGCCGGTGCTGCGCAAGCATGACTGCGTCTGTTGAGCCCTTGTTGCAGCGCTGCGTCTCGGTAGACCTTGAAGTCGATCCTGCCACGGCAACTGTCTTCGCCTTTGCAGCAGTGCGCCACGATACCAGCACAGCGATCCGTGCCAGAACGGGTAACATCGAAGCTGGCCTCGATCGGCTCGAGGCGGGGCTGGCAGGGGCCGCCCATGTTCTCGGCCACAACGTCATCCGACACGACCTGCCGCATCTGGTGGCGTTGCGGCCAAGGTTGGCCCAGGTTTTCGGGTCGCCAATCGATACGCTGTGGCTCAATCCGCTGGCATTTCCGCGCAACCCCTATCACCACCTGGTCAAGCACTATCACGATGGGCGGCTGCAGGCGGGTCACGTCAATGATCCGGAGCGCGATGCGCGGCTGGTGTTCGATGTGTTGGGTAATCAGCTTGCCGCCTTACGCGAGCAGAATGCGGCGCAGCCTGACGCTGTAGCGGCCTTTCACTACCTCGCGACCAGGACGGAGCGTGCAGGCGGCTTCGATGCCGTATTTAGCGAAGTTCGTGGTGCCACCGTCCCCGCTCCACAGGCCGCGCGTAGCGCCGTAGAGCGGCTGCTGATCGGGCGGGCGTGCAGGCAAGGTCTGCATGGAGTTCTCGACCGGCTCGCCAACCCGCACCAGGGTTGGCCCACCGCCTACGCCCTGTCCTGGATACTAGTCGCCGGCGGCGACTCCGTGATGCCGCCCTGGGTGCGGCTGCAGTTTCCCGATGCGGCGCGGATCGTGAAGCAGTTGCGCGATACGGCCTGTGATCGTCCCGATTGCACCTGGTGTCGCGAGCAGAGTGATCCGGTCAGGGCGCTGACGCGCTGGTTCGGTTTCGATGGCTTCCGGCCGCAGCCGGTGGACGAGATCGGGCGGCCGCTGCAGGAGCGCATCGTCGATGAGGCGATGCGGGGTGCAAGCGTCCTCGGCATCCTGCCGACGGGAACAGGAAAGTCGGTCTGTTACCAGATCCCGGCCCTGTCGAAGTTCGACAAGACCGGAGCACTGACCGTCGTCATTTCACCCCTGGTGGCCCTGATGGCCGACCAGGTGCAGGGGATGGCGCGGGCAGGCATCTCGTCGGCGGTCACCATCAACGGTATGCTCTCGATGCCTGAGCGGCAGGATGCGCTCGACAAGGTACGGATGGGCGATGCGTCGATGCTGTTGATTTCGCCCGAGCAACTGCGCAGCACCTCCGTGCGCTCAGTCCTCAAGCAGCGCGAAGTCGGGCTGTGGGTGCTGGATGAGGCGCATTGTGTTTCGAAGTGGGGTCACGATTTCCGGCCCGACTACCGCTATATCGGTCGCTTCATCAAGGAGGGTGCGGGAGACGAGCCGCCGGCGCCGGTCCTCTGCCTCACGGCCACCGCCAAGCCCGAAGTGGTGCGCGATATTCGAGAGCACTTTCAGTCGCGGCTAGGGGTCAACCTGCTGCTGCTCGATGGCGGCGCGGTGCGCACCAATCTGAGCTTTTCGGTCCGCGAGACCAATCGCGGAACGAAACTGGCCGACATCCTCGACGTGATCGAGATCAACCTGCCGCTCGAAGGAGCATCTGGCGCGATCGTCTACTGCGCCACGCGTAACGCCACGGAGCGGGTAGCGTCTTTCCTCAAGCAGCAAGGCCTGTCGGCAGAGCATTTCCACGCCGGCCTGCCGCCCGAGGCAAAGCGGAGCATCCAGGAGCGCTTCCGGGTCGGAGAGCTGCGCATTATCGCTGCCACCAATGCCTTTGGCATGGGGATCGACAAACCGGACATCCGTCTGGTGGTGCATGGCGACATCCCCGGCTCGCTTGAGAACTATCTGCAGGAGGCCGGTCGTGCCGGCCGTGACCGTCAGCACGCCAACTGCGTGTTGTTGTTCGCGGCCGATGATGTGGAGCGGCAGTTCTCGCTGTCGGCTCGGTCGCGGTTGGCCCGGCATGAGATTGCCGCCATTCTCAAGGCGCTGCGTCGGGTCGATGAGCGCACCAAAAAGACCGGCATCGTGGCGGCGACGTCGGGAGAGATCGTACGCGCCGAGCTCGATCGGGAGTTCATGCGAGAGAGCGCCACTGATGATACGCGGGTGAAAACGGCCGTCTCCTGGCTCGAAGAGGCAGCGCTGCTGTCGCGCGAAGAAAATCGCGTGCAGGTCTTTCCGTCATCGCTGTTGGTCCGCACTATGGACCAGGCCGAGGCGATCATCGCCGCAGCCAGCATCACTGAGGATCGCCGCCAGCAGCTGGCTAACATCGTCCGGCTCCTGATGAATGCACCGGTCGACCAGGGCGTCAGCACGGACGAGCTTACCGGAGTGAGTGGCCTGGGGGCGGGCGCGCTCAACAAGGCCTTGGCCGACCTCGAGACGCTGCGCATTGCGCGCAACGACATTGCGGCGACGGTGTTCGTGCATGCCGGCATTGAGGATAGCTCGCGAAACCGGTTCGAACTGGCCTCTCGGCTTGAAACCGATTTGATCGCGCTGATGCGCGAGGGCGCACCCGACGCCGAGGTCGAGACCGGCCTGCCGCTCAATCTTCAGCTCGCCTGCCAGGCATTGCGCGACAGCGGGCACGCCGGCGTTCGTCCCGATCTCGTCGAGCGTCTGGTGCGCGGCATGGCCCGCGACGGGCGCGATCAGGATGGCAGCCGCGGTAACGTGCGCCTGCGTAAGGTGTCGAACAACACGCTGGCGGTGGTGTTGCAGCGTTCTTGGCAGGTGCTGGAACAGACGGCGGCCATCCGTCGCCAGGCCGCCGAGCGGCTGCTTGCGCATCTCGTGGGTAAGGTTTCCAAGGGTATCCGCGGCAAGGACATCCAGATCGAGGCCACATTGGGCGACCTGCTCGGGGTGCTGAACGGCGATGTTCTGCTGCGCTCGAGCGGCGTCCGCGACATGACCAAGCTGATGGAGCGCGCCCTGCTCTGGCTGCACGAGCAGGAGGTAGCGAGCCTGGGCAAAGGACTGACCATCTTCCGGCAGGCCATGACGGTGCACCTCAATCCGGCAGGTGGCCAGTTCACCCATAAGGATTTCATCCCGCTTGAGGAGCACTACGCCGAGCAGACGGCGCAGACCCACGTGATGGCCGCCTATGCCGAGCGCGGGCTGATCGCCATGGATGAGGCGGTGCGGCTTTCAGAGGACTACTTCGTGCTCGACCGCGACGCGTTCCTGCGCCGCTGGCTGCCCGGCAAAGGCATGGAAATGCGGCGCCAGACCACCGGCACGTCATGGAAAGCCATCGTCGAGGCCCTCGACAATCCCGTACAGCAGAAGATCGTCGTTGACGACCGCGAGCAAACCAACGTGCTGGTGCTGGCCGGTCCCGGCTCGGGCAAGACGCGGGTGCTGGTGCATCGCATCGCCTACCTGATCCGTGTGCGACGCGAGGATCCGCGAGACATCCTTGTTCTCACCTACAACCGCCATGCCGCTGCCGAGATCCGCGCGCGCCTGCGGCATCTGGTGGGCGACGATGCCAGCGCGGTGACAGTCTCGACCTGCCACGCTCTGGCGATGCGACTGGTCGGCGCGAGCTTTGCCGGATCCGACAGCGACAAGTACGATTTCGATGGCATCGTACTGGAGGCCGTAAGACAGCTGAACGGCGAAGGTCTGAGCAAAACGGAAGCCGAGGCACAACGCGAGACGCTGATCCAGGGTTACCGATGGATCCTGGTCGACGAGTACCAGGACATCGGGCCGGAGGAGTATGCGCTGATCTCAGCTGTCGCTGGTCGTTCGCTTGAGGACGCGGAACTGCGCCTCAGTCTTTTCGCCGTCGGCGACGATGACCAGAATATCTACGCCTTTGCTGGCGCCTCGATCGACTTCATCCGCCGGTTTGAGGCCGACTATCGCGCCAGGCCCGAGTACCTGATCGAGAACTATCGCTCGACCGCGCACATCATTGCCGCGGCCAATGCCGTCATCGCGCCGGCCGCGTCGCGCATGAAGAACGGCCACGACATCGCCATCAACCGCAAGCGTGCCAAGGAACGCCCCGGCGGGGAAATGGCGGCCCTCGATCCGGTCGCCCAGGGACGCGTCCAGGTGCTCGATTGCCCCCTCGACGACGTCGTGCAGGCCAAGGCGGCACTGGATGAACTGCTGCGGCTCTCGCGCCTCGACCCCGAGTGGAGCTGGGCGCGAACCGCGGTCATCGCGCGAGACTGGCGACGATTGGCCCCGGTCCGGGCGCAGGCCGAGGCGATGGGGATCCCCGTCGAGCTGGCCAACGAGACCTTGCCCAGCATCTGGCGACTGCGGGAAATGCAACAGTTCGTTGCCGCCATGCGCCGGGAGCCGACGCATCTGCTGGGCATCCACGACCTGGTGGAGATGAAGAATGCCATTTCCGCCAATCGCTGGACCGACCTGATTGCCGAAGGCATCGCTGCGCTTGCACATGAGCTCAACACTAAAGCCATGCCGGTGCCCGACCTGGTGGAATGGTTTGCCGAATGGGCGCGCGACGTGCGTAGCGAGCAGCGGTCGCTGCTGCTGCTGACGGCGCACCGCGCCAAGGGGCTGGAGTTCGAAGATGTCGTCATCCTCAATGGCGGCTGGGACCGGCCATCAAAGGGCGAGGACACCGATGCGCCGCGACGCCTGTTCTATGTCGCCATGACCCGGGCCCGACGCAGTCTCACCATCATGGCCAACAACCAGCATCCGTTTGTGCCGACCGGCAATCAGCATGTGCTGCGACGCACGGCGCCACCAGTTGCGGCAAGCGCTGGCGCTTCAAGCGTCATCTACCAGGTGCCCGATTTGAAGACCGTTGACCTTTCCTGGGCGGGGCGACTTGGCGCCGGTCATGCATCGCTTGTCGCTATCGCAGCAGCCAAGGTCGGCGACACGGTCACCATTATCCACCAGGAGCAGGCATGGATCGTGCTGGACAAACAGGGCCGCTCGCTGGGCCGGATGGCAAAGAGCTGGTCTCCCCCGAACGGCCGCAGCTTCCTTGGTGGCGAGATCGGCGCTGTTGTCCGCTGGCGCAAGGCCGACAGCGACCAGGATTTTCACGGCTATCTGCGCCGCGACGAGTGGGAGGTGGTCGTACCGGAACTAGTTTTCGGCTAGCGGATCGCCATCAAGAATGTCGTGATTGACAGGCTGTCTCTGCAGTAGGTTGCGGCGCGCGGGGGAGTGAGGGAGACATGGGCGAGGCGGCCGAACCCTTTCGGGGCATCGATGCGATCCTGGCATCCGAACTGGGGGCGCGGGCTCTGGAGCGCGCCTTGGCGCTCGGCTGGATCGACCTGCTTGCCGATGCCGCGCTGGAGCCTCGCGCCTTGCCGAGTGCCGGCGAGCTGACCCCGACGGGATTGGCGCTGCTCCTGGGACAGCTCAAAGCGAGTGGGGTGGTCGAAGGGGCGAGTTCCATCGCCCTGACCGCGCGCTTCCGACAGGTGCTTGAGGCGCGCGACCTCCTCGAAGCGCGGCTCTGGTTCCTCCTGGCGATCGCCAAGGATGTGCACGAGCGCTTTGCGCTGCTGCTTGCCGACCCGGGGGCGTTCGTCCAGCAGGCCGAAGTGTTTCGTCTGTTTGACTATTCCCGGGCGCTGACGACGTCGCCGGAGCATCTGGCGGCAACCGCGCGCTGGGTCAGCTACACCACTGCGCTGACCAGGTACGAGGGCCCGCTCCTCAGCCCGATGCTGGGGCTCGATACCGCGCGACAGCTGCTCGACGTCGGTGGCAATAGCGGCGAGTTCGCCCTGCACCTCGTGGCAATCCACCCGCAACTGAGCGCCACGGTGGTCGACCTGCCGGCGGTCTGCCAGCTCGGAGCGCTCAATATTGCCAATCGGCAGGGCGCCGAGCGGGTGACGTTCGCGCCGCGCGATATTCGCGCCGGGCGGCTCCCCGGGCCGGTCGACACCGTCGTGTTCAAGTCGGTGCTGCATGATTGGCCCGAAGACATGGCGGCGCGCTTCATCGGCGCCGCGCGTGAGGCGCTCTATCCCGGCGGGCGGCTGCTGATCGTCGAGCGCGCCCCCGAGTTGACGCTGGACCAGGCGATGCCCTTCTCGATGCTGGCCAACCTGGTGTTCCTGCCCTTCTTCCGGCCCGCCTCGGCATATGCCAAGCTGCTCGAAGCGCAGGGCTTCATCGTCGAGACGGTGCGCAACGTGGTGCTGGACATGCCGTTCCAGGTGATTGCCGCGCGCAAGCCGGCGGTCTGATCGGGGAAACGATGGCTGAGGGTGTCGCATTGCTGGACCGCCGGCCGACTGCCGCTGATATGCGGCGCTTCGTCGAGGCGCTCCGCGGTCCGCGTGTTACCGAGCGCTCGACGAAACTCTGGCCGGGGCGGCAATCGGCCGACCGCTTCCTCGTGACCTGCCAGCCGGAGGTGCTGGGGCCCGATCCGCGCCGCCGCTTTCGCGACATCGCCCTGGCGCTCGAGTGCGATCCGGCAGCGACCGAGCGCCTGCTGGCGTCGTGGGACCGGGTCATCACCGTGCACCTTGGCTGCGATGGGATCGATCCGCCGCTGTTCAAACTCTATGTCGAGTACGAGCTGGGGCGCTCCGAACGCTCGGACATCCCGGACGATACGATCTTTCTGTCGGCGAAATGGCGACCGGGGCGCGAGACCCATTTCTCGCGCTATCGGCACCTCGCTTACCCCACCAACGGGGTCGAGGCGCGTGAGGCCCTGCGCAAGAGCTTCGCCAGGGATGTCGGGGAAATCTCGGCGGCGTTCACCGATCGGGTGCTGTCGGAACTGATCACCCCCCGGGGGCGCGTCGATGTGATGCTGGTCGAGGACGAGGACACGCCGCGCCGGTCGTTCGACATCAATCTCTATCGGGTCGATACGCCATTGGCGCGCCACCGCCGGGCATTGGAGGCGCTGTGCGAGGCCTTTGACCTTCCAGCCGCAGCGCCGCAGATCCTCGCTGACGGGGCAGGGACCATGCTTGGGCACATTGCCATCGGGCGCGACGCGACCGGGGCCGAGTTCGTCACGCTCTACTACGCAGCCAGCAAGCATGACCATCGCTGAGCCCCTCCCCACCTCGCTCGCGGCCGAGGCCGGCGACCAGCTGGCCGATTTCTGCCTCTGGCCCTACGAGCCGCTGGCGCCGCCCGCGAGAGGGCTGCGCAGCGAAGCCGTGCTGTGGGCCGCGGCGCAACTGGATCCCGCGGGGGGAAGGCTGCTCGCGGTGATCCGTGCCTTGCAGCACGAGCTTGGCCGGGGCCAGATCGTCTGGGGCATCAAGCAGGCCGGCGGGCGGCTGAGCTATGAGCTCTACTTCTACGACTATTCGCGGGCCGAGCGGCGAATGTCGCTGCAGCGGGTGCTTGCTTGCCTCGCGCCATTCGCGCCGAGCCGGCTGTCGATCCCGGACGAGCGCCCCTATTTCATGTTCTCGATCGACATCGAGCCGCAAGGGCTGGAGGCTCGCCGGCCGATCGACGAGGTCAATCTCTATTTCGGCAACCCAAGCACCGATCTCTCATCCGGCCTCTCCTATCGGCTGACTGCCGCGGGGCTGGAGTTCGCCAACCTCTACCACTTCTTCCACACGCGCGACGATGCGGCCGCCCTGCGCCGCAAACTCGTCACCTCGGCGCGCCTCGATGCTGCCGAGGGCGTCGCCGACCTGCTGCTCGATCCGCACAAGCTCGGGGTGGTCACGGTAATCGCCAACAAGCGGCATTCCGATGGCGTCTACTATTCGCGTGTCCGGGCGTCGCAGATGGCGGATTTTGTTGTCGAACACGGCTATCCGTCGCCTCTGGTGAGCTTCGTGCAAGCCCATCTCAACCGTTTCGAGCATCTCTATTTCGATCTGGGCGTCGACTATGCGATGGTGGATGGCAGGCTGGAGGTCTCAAAGACCGCGGTCTATGGCTTCGCCTGAAGGGCGTGAACGGCATGGGACGCTACGACAACGCCAGCTACGTGTCTGCGACACTGGAGTTCCGGTGCAACCTGCGCTGCGTCCACTGCATGATCGAAGGGACCATGGACCGGCTGCAGCCGGTGTCGGACGACGCCTTCGAGCAGGTGCTGCGCCGCAACCAAGCGAGCCGGCAATATAGCGGGCTGATCATGACCGGCTCGGAGATCACGCTGCGGCGGGATCTCCCCGATCTGGCGCGGCGCGCCCGGGCCGCCGGCTTCGAGCACATCCGCATCCAGACGCACGGCATGCACCTGAGTCGCCCCGGCTACGCCGAGCAGCTGATCGAGGCGGGGGTCGATGAGTTCTTCGTCTCGGTCGCCGGCAGCGACGCGACGACCCATGACGGCATCACCACGATCAAGGGCTCGTTCGACAAGATGATTCGGGGGATGGAGATCGTCTCGAGCTTCCCCGGCACCGCGATCATCACCAACACCGTGGTCACTGAGCGCAGCTATCGCCTGCTGCCCGATGTGGTCGATGCGCTCCAGGGCATCGGAGCGCTCAGCCAGATGGAGTTCTGGCACTATTTCCCGATGAGCCGGAGCGATGACAAGCTGCTGCTGGCGGACTATCGGTTGATCGTGCCCTACCTCAGGCGGGCCTGCGAGCGCGCCGACGCGCGCGGCATCGCGGTGGAGATCAAGAATGTCCCGCAATGTCTCCTCGGCCAGGACGACTGGCGCCTCGACAACGGCCAGGCGGCGCTGCTGATCGACCCCGACTTCTGGATCGAGTTCGACAAGAACGGCTTCTATCGCTGCCCGCACCGGGAACGTTGCGCATCCAAGGCCTGCCTGGGGCTGACAGAGGCCTATATCGCGCGTTTTGGCGACATGGCGGGTGACCTCGCCCCCTATGCGTCGGCGAATTAACCACCCGTTAATTTTATCCCGGTGCGCTTTTATCACTGCGCCCCGTATTATTTACACTAGTTCGTCAGCGACAGTTGAATATGTCATGGCGCGTTGCTAGGCATTGCGGGTTGGTCGGCCCGGAGGGAACCGGAACGTTTTGGCCAACGCCGAGGGGGCGCATACTTGGCCAAACAGTTATTGATTTACGAGACCGCTACGCCGGTCAATCGCGGCCGTCACGCCAATTTGGCGGTCAAGACCGGGAACGATTTCAGTTTCGCGGCGAATGTGAACTCGGTGCCGCTGATGGTGGCCGAGTTTTCGCAGGTCGCCAACGAGATGGCGATCGTATTCGCCGGCAGTGGCGAAGACGTCATCCCGGCAGTGCTGCTTGGGATACGTGAGAACGAGAACCTTTTCATCGACGACAAGGGCAAGTGGCTGGGCAAGTACGTCCCGGCCTTCCTGCGGCGTTACCCCTTCGTGTTCTCCTCGAGCGATGAGGGGCAGAACTTCACCCTGTGCATCGATGAGTCGTTCGAAGGCGCCAACAATGACGGGCGCGGCGAGCGGCTGTTCGACGCCGACGGCGAGCAGACCCAGTACCTGAAGAGCGTGCTCGGCTTCCTCCAGGCCTACCAGGTGCAGTTCCAGCGCACCAAGGACCTGTGTGCGCGCCTGCGCCAGTTCAACCTGCTCGAACCGATGCAGGCGCAGTTCACCCTCCCCGATGGCCGCAGCATGATGCTGTCGGGCTTCGAAGTGGTGAGCCGCGACCGGCTCAAGGCGATTTCCTCCGAGCAGCTCGCAGTGCTGTTCGGTTCCGACGACCTGGAAGTCATCTATCTCCACCTGCAATCGCTGCGGAACCTGCAGGCAACTGCCGGGCGGCTCGGCGTGGCGCCGGCCGAACCCAGTGCGGCGACCGCCCCAGAGCCGGTCGCGCCGTAGCGAACTAAACCCGCGGGGGCGCCCGCGGGACGGCCGAGTTCCGTTTGCGGCTCGGATAGGCGACAGCAAGGATACCCGCGCGTTGGCGGGCATCCTGGTGACGTAGTGCGTAACTAGCATTGCAACATCCGTCGGTGCGCCATGGCGTGCCGGACAGGAGTCATAATGGCCTATCCTTTCAGATCCGAAGGCATCTTCGGGCGTCCCACTTCGCAGCGTCGCGTGAAACTGGCCAGTGCGCTGCAGGACAGGCTGGTGCGACTGTTGCGTCGGAGCAGGTCGGATCGGCAACTCGCCGAGCGCGTCCGCCTGGTTTTTGATTCGCTCGAACCCCGCCTGCTGCTGAATGCCGATCTCAACGTCAATTTTGCCAGCGACCCGGTCGCGCAGGACCATGACCTGTTGGTCCGGCTGATCGAGGAAGAAAAGATCGTCGGTCTGGGCACCGTTCCGGTGCGCCGGGTCGAGATCATCGACCAGAAGAGCGGCGGCAAGGTGCTGGCCTTCGGCGATCTGGACGAGATCAATTCCATCTCCATCACCGGCGGCTCCGGCAACGACACGCTGCGCATCGACGAGGACTCGTTCGGCTCCAACACGCTGGTGCCGTCGATCACTTTCACTGGTGGCGGCGGGGCGGACCGGCTGATCTATGACACCTCCGACGCGGCCGCCTGGTCGATCAGCGGCGACCAGACCGGCTCGATCAACGGGCAGGCGGTCGACCTGACGTTTATCGGCGTCGAGAACCTCGAGGGTTCCGACGGCAACGCCGATACCTTCACCTTCGCTGCCGCCGGCAAGCTCAGCGGCGTCGTGGATGGCGGCTTTGGTGGGAACGATACCGTTATCTATTCCGGCGTCAGCTCCGTCGGCGGCACCGGCAGGCTCGGCGCCAATGGTTCGGGCTCGGTCGGGCTCAGCAACGACTCGACCCTGACCTTCGAGAACCTGGAGCCGTTCACCGTCGGCGGCGGCATCAACGTCGTCGACATGCGGAACATCGTCTCGGGCGCGTCCAGCAAGAACGTTTCGATCATCGCCAATGGCGCCGATGTGGTGCGCGCGGTGATCGACGGCAGCAACTACGACACTGCCGCCACAACTCCTGTCTGGCTCTACCTGGGCGATCTGGCCAACGTCACGACCATCAGTTCGCTGCCCTCCAACGCCGCCTTCTCGCTGATGGTCGACGCGGGCGAGCAGATCCTCGTCGCCGGCGACGTCACGGTCGGCGGTTCGCTCGGGCTCAGCGCCGAGAACGTCACCATCCAGGCGGGCGCCGATGTCGTCGCCGACGCCGTCACCATCAAGGCCATCGACTGGTCGCGCGTCTCGCTCGACGCGGCGGGTGCCAATCCCGATGGCGACGGCAATGTGGCGACCTTGAGCGTCACCCGCACCACGCTGGCGACCGTGCAGGTCAACGGCAGCATCACCGCCGATTCGGTAATCGTGGCGTCGGTTGCGGCCAATACGGTGCGCTCGCACGGCATGGCCAATGTGGCGCTGAAGACCATTTCGACAACGCTGAACAACACCTCGACGGTGACGATCAACGGCACCGTCAGCGGTCAGGCCGTCAGTATCGGCGCCAACACGGATGTCGATGTCGACATCATGCTGACCGAGGTGCCGATTCCGAACATGCTCGGGTTGGCCGAGGTCACCTTCCCGACCTCGATCTTCTCGCTGACAGCGGCGCCGGGAAAGATCGTCCTGCCGCCCGGCATGATCGACGCGATCCTCTACCCCGACCTGTACCGGGGCGAGGACGGTCAGTTGTACCGCGAATCGGATGATACGCTTGTCACCAATCCGGTGCCGCGTCCGAGCATCTCTTCGTTCGATGCCGCCTTCACCAGCGCGATCGAGAGTGGCCAGGTCGCCCTGGAAGAGATTGAGGCGCTGATCAACACCACCATCAGCGACGTCACGAACGCCTACAACACTGGTGGCGCCGGGATCATCGACACCAACAATGTCGATGCCGACGTCAATGTCACCAACATCACCAATGTCACGGTTGCCGCGAGCGCGGCGGTGACGGCGACCAGCGGCGCGGGCACCATTGCCATCGCGGCCGATGACCAGACCATCGTTCGCGACATCATCCAGACCGAAATCGACGGCTTCAAGCCCAAGCTCGCGACCATCGTTGTGTTCTCGGCGATCGACTCCGACACCTTGATCAACCGCAATACGACGGTGATGGTCGGCACGCCCGCGCCTACTGCGGTACCGGGGGTGCTGCCCAACGCCCTGCGGGCCAGCAACGCCATAAGCGTCAGCGCCAACAGCGCCGGCGACGTGCGCAACGAGATCGTTTCCAACCAGATGGGTTCGGTCACCAACGAGGCGACCGAAGTCACCACCGCGACGATCCGCGGCATCAAGATCGATGGCGGCTCGCCAGCCACCGCGGTCGGCAGCCTGTCGCTCTCGGCAACCAGCAATACCGGCTACTCGGCCACCAGCCTCGATTCCGATAACGAAGTGTTCGGCACGACCTCGGCCAGGCTCGATGCCAGCGATGTGCGCGCCGGCAGCGGCGGCGTCAGCGTTTCGGCGATCGATCGCTCATCGGTCACGGCGCTCGCCATGCCCTTCCTGCCGCCCCTCGACGCCAACGGCGACGCACCCGACCCGGCGATCAAGAAGCACATCGCCCGCGTGGCGATCATCAACCAGATTCAGAAAGACACGACCGCGGCGATCAACGCCTCGACCATCGTGTCGGCCGGCGACGTCACCGTCGAGGCGTTGAATATCACCACCATCACCGCCTTCTCCGAATCGATCCCGATGGAGGAAGCGCCCGAGGTCGACCCGCTGGATGCGATCACCGCCAAGAAGGTGATGGCCGGCATTCTCGTCGCCAACGTGGTGAACGGCTCGACCACGGCGACGATCAGCGGCGGCTCGCTCACCACCACTGGCGCCGGCAGCGATGTGCTGGTCAAGGCGACCGACGACAGTTTCCTCGATGCGTCCATCTACCTCAACATGGAAGGCCGCGGCATCTCGGGCGCCAAGCTGTTGAAGATGCTGAAGGGCGGCGCTGCGTCAGCGGCGCGCATGGAGGCGATGAACATCGTCGGCTGGGATATCGGTCAGGGACCGACCCTCTCCGGCAACACGCTGGCCTTCCAGAAGGCCACGCTCGACGCGATCCTCGGCACCGAGTTCTTCCAGGATGCCACCGAGGTCCAGGTCAAGGCGTCGATCACCGACGCGGTGGTCTCGGCCGCTGGCGCCATTTCGGCGGTGGCGATCTCGAAGGGCACCGCCAACACCACGGTTTCCAGTTCGTCCAAGCAGACCAACGATGTCGGCGTGCTGAAGGCCAACGCCAAGGTGCTTGGCGTGGCGCTCGCCAACAACCAGATCAACCGGCTGGCGTCCGCGGTGATCGATGGCGGGGCGACCGACAAGGCGATCACTGCCGGCGGGGCGCTGAGCGTCAGCGCCGACGACGAGACGCGGATCAATTCCAACGTCAAGCTGACCGGCACCGCCATCTCCAGCACCGATGGCGGGCTGCATGCGCTCGAGCGCTTCTTCGAGTACGGGCTGGCCGATACCATCGAGGAAGCGGTCACCGGCACCTCGCTGAACAACCGCGGCATCACCCTCAATGCCGATCGTGTGCTGACCGATGATATCACCAATGCGCCGGTTGCCTACGGCACCACCGTCGGCCTCGACTACGATCTCGTCACCTCCAAGAAGACCCCGCTCACCATCACCAACGGCCAGATCCTGCTGGTTTCCGAGGTCGGCAACGCCGGCAAGCTCTACAAGTATATCGGCTCCGATCCGCTCACCGTCACCAACTGGAAATCCGGCGGGCCGAACTTCGGCGATATCAACACCTGGCAGGCGATCAAGGGCGAGGGCGGCGAAACCTACACCTATCTGGGCGCCGATCAGCTGGTGCTCGACCTTTCGAAGGTCGATTTCACCGACAAGGGTCTGTGGAAGCCCGAACTCGACTACTCGATCTTCACCGACCAGTACAACATTCGCTCGGTCGGAGCGAAGGCCACCGGCCAGGTCATCGTGCTCAACGACCTGCGCGGCGGCGCCACGGCGCTGCTGACCAACGCCGTGGTCAACGCCAATACCGTCTCGGTCGATGCCAAGTCGATCGGTGAGATCACGGCAAATGCCGACGTCTACAACGAGGTACAGGGCGGCGGCACGTTCAACGAGGATTCGCTGCTCAAGAAGTTCGCGCCCAAGGGCGTCAAGGGCACCATCCTCAAGAAGCTGCTGAAGGGCGGCAAGACCGGCGCGCAGAGCGCCATCATTTCCACCAACCTGATCCAGGGCGCCACCTCGGCGCAGATCATCGATGCCCAGCTCGGCGCCGCAAACGCCAAGATCGGCTCGGTGTCGGTGCGGGCGGACAACTCCGCCACCATCACGGCGGAGAACTCGGCGGTCTCGACCGGCGAAGGCGCTTCGAGCATGAAGGCGCTGCAGATCGCCAACAACACCATCGGCTGGGCGCGCGGCAACCTGCTGTTCAATTCCGTCGAGACCTTGCTTGGTGACTTTGTTGATGACGCCGACACGGGCCAGACCGTCGCCCTGCGCCAGCAAACCGTCTACGACGTCGAGGCGCGGATCACCAATTCGAACGTGCAGTCTTCGGCCGATGTGCTGGTCGAGGCATTGTCGTCGGGTCTCATCACCGCGGTGCTGGACAATCGCGCCTCGGCGGCGTTCCAGGCGATCGCCCAGACCAAGTCGTCGTCGCTCGCCCTGGCCATTGCCGGCAACAAGATTTCCAACAGCGCCACCGCCAGGATCAACGCGGCCTCCACCGTTGCCGGCGCGACGGTCACGGTGCGGGCGGTCAATTCGGCCGTCATCGACACGCTGACCAATGTCGGTGCCGACAATACCACGGCGACGACCTATGGCGCCGATGTGCTCAACGACGTCGTCAGCGCTGTGGTCGACGACTACAAGTACACCACCAAATCCGGCAGGCCGGGGTTCTACGGTTCGGCGGACAAGCTGGCCTTCGGCGACAAGGTGCTGGTCCACGCCGAGATCAATCTCGACGAGCTGCTGCAGCCCAACAGCATCGAAATCAAGGCCGGCGACCGGGTGCAGAAGGGCGGCGTTGTCTACGAATACGCCGGCCTCGACACCATCACCTCGCTGGGCGCCCTGCAGACCGAGACCTTCAGCAACACGGGCCGCTGGAAGGTAACCACCGGCAAGGCCGGCGAAGTCTACCAGTACATGGGGACGGCCACCGATCAGATCGATCTGGCCCTGGCCGACTTCACCGATTTCGGCCTGTGGAAGCAGCTGACCACCGACGACATCGTCTCGCCGGCCTTCGCCCAGACCCTGGTCAGCGCCAAGATGGGCCAGGCCAAGGCGACCAGCAAGGCCAAGGGCAAGGAATTCAAGGACCCGCTGAAGACCGGCAGCGGTGCCAAGGGAGGCATCTTCGGGCGCAACCAGGTCGACGCCTATGTCACGGCGGCGATCGAAAGCTCGACCATCGCCTCGACCGGCAAGATCGAGGTCACCGCCGACCAGGTCGCGACGATCAAGGCGACCGATATCAGCGTCATCAGTTCCGAGAACGTCACCGATGGCAACGCGTCGAAGGCGTTAGGCGCGGTCTCGGTGTCCAACAGCGTCCTCGGCGCCACGCTCGCGACGGTCAACGGCTCGACCATCAGCAAGGGGACCGGCACCGGCAATGACCTGACGGTCCGCGGCACCAACGCGGCGACCATCGAATCCACCGCGCTCAGCGAGATGAGCGCCGGCGGCTCGGTGGTCAACGCCGTCATCGCCTTCAACTCCATCGGCTGGAAGCCGCAGAACCTGTTCCTCGACGCGGTCGATCTGATCATCGGCTCGCCGACGGTGGCGACGGCACTCGGCAACGAGCAGGCCTTCTCGACCACCTCCTCGATCGTCAATTCCGACGTCGATGTTGCCGGCGCCATCAACGTAACCGCCGAGAACTCGGCCCGCATCACGGCCGTCACCGGCAACGAGGCGAAGCAGGAATGGTCGAACCCGTTCGGCGTCGTCGCCAAGCAGGGCGCCAAAGGCCTGGCAGTGGGCGCATTGCTGGCCATGAACAAGGTCAGCGCCGGCGCCAATGCGACCATCGACAACACCGGTGCCGTCAACAAGCAGGTCGAAGCCGACGAGTCGGTTCGCGTCGCCGCGGACAATGAAGCCAGCATTTCGGCCAACATCAAGGTCGTCGCGTCGGCGCTGCCGTCGAACACGCTGGCGGCCGTGCAGCAGCTGGTGACCGGCGTCGCCGGCCGCCTCGGCGCCGGCGACTATGATTACACCAGCCGGTCCGGGGTGCAGGACATCGAAGAGGGCGATACGGTTCGCGTCGGCCTCAGCTATGTGCAACCCAAGTTCGACCTGGACAGCGTCAGTGCCGGCGCCAGCTTCCCCGACCCGATCACCGGCGGCGACTACGTCGAGCTTGGCGGGGTGGTCTATCGCTACATCGGGACCGCGAAGATACTGGCAAATACCGGGATCGACACCTCGGACACCGGTTTGTGGGCAGCGCAGGTCGCTGACCTCGACCTCGACCTGGTGGCTGCCAACGCCGTGTTCGTCTCGCCGATTACGCGGGGCGAACTGGTCGAAAAGGCCGGAGTGCTCTATCGATACATCGGTCTCGACGCCATCGTCGCCAACACCGGCATCGTGCTCACCGACGACTCAGCCTGGGACGTGATCGTCCCGAAATTCGATCTCGACAACCAGGCGGCGAACGCGCCGTTCACCGGCGCGCTGCGCAACGGCGAGATGATCGAGACGGGCGGCAAGCTCTATAAGTATATCGGCGCAGGCAACCTGCCGACCAATACCGGCATCACCGTTTCCGACACTTCGAAATGGCAGCTTCTGCAAGGACTTGCCGGAGAAATCTACCGCTATGTCGGCAGCGCCAACCTCGACGGCGTGGATCTCGGGTCGGTGGACTACGGCGACACCAATTCCTGGGAACACCTGAGCACCGCCGACTACGAGGACATCTTCTTCCCTGAAATCGGCAACATCGTTGCCACCAATGCCAAGTCGATCGGGCTCTCTGTCGCCTATAACGAAGTCAAGGGCGACGCGACCGCCAGGATCGTCAACGCCGTAGTCGATGCCGATGGCTTCGGGGCGGATTCCGGCGACGTGACCGTCGAGGCGACCAACACCTCGCAGATCTGGGCCTATTCCACCAACACGGTCTCCGCCTCGGGCGGCAGTGGCATCGACGGCTCGGGCAAGGTGCTCGGGGCTTCCGGCCAGATCGTCACCAATGTCGTGCTCGGCAAGGCCGCAGCCTCGCTCGAGGCCTCGACCATCACTGCCGCCGGCGATGTCGACGTGCTCGCCACCAACAACGCGGCGATCGACGCGCGGAACTACGCCTCGGCCGCCTCCGGTGCAACCGCTGTGGGCGTCACGCTCGCTTTCAACTCAGTGGGTTGGAACGCCCAGAACATCCTGTTCAACGCCATCGATACGCTGGTTGGTGCCAACTACATCGCGGGCGACAATTCCTTTAAGCCCGTGGCCGAAGTCGGCGCCGACGCGACGGCGACCATCGATGGCGGCACGGTCAATGCCGGCGGCAAGATCACCGTCGCCGCCGACAATACCGCGCAGATCAACTCGACCGTCTCCAACACGGCGCAGACCACCACCTCGGCCCTCTATGGCGCTTCGGGCGCTGCCTATGGCGTCGTGCTGTCGGGCAACAAGGTCAGCGGCAAGGCGACCGCGACGATCAAGAACGCCAAGACCGCCAGCGGCAAGGACATCACCGCCGGCCAGGGTGTCATCGTCACCGCCAAGGACGCGACCGGGATCTATTCCAACACCAAGCTGGTGGCGGAGACCTCGGTGACCAATGATGCCGGCGTTGGCATCATCCAGGAAACCCTCAACGATGTGATGGGGGCGTCCTACGACACCAAGCCGGATCCCGCAGGCACCAAGGTGCGCGGCCTCGCCTACGGCGACCGCATCCGCCTCGACGACGCCTATGGCGATCCGACGATCGACATGTCATTCGGCATTCCGCCGACCAACGTGGCGATCAATCCTGGCGAGGTCATCAAGCTCAAGCCGGCCGCCGGCAGCCTCAAGTACCTCTATGTCGGCGCCGCGCCGTTCACCATCCCGAACGTTGACACCTTCAACTTCGCCACGTCGCCCAACTTCCAGCAGATCGGCGGCGACGCCGGCGCCATCTACACCTATATGGGCACCGCCGCGAGCGGCCAGAACACCGACCTGACCAAGGTCGATTTCACCGACCTCAACTACTGGAAGAAGGATCCGGTCACCGAGATCCTGCTGCACGACCTCAACCTCTCGGCGGCACCGGCCAAGTCGATCGGCGCGCTGGTCGTGCTCAACGACGTGCGCGGTGGGGCCAGCGCCAGCATCAACAATGCCGAGGTCGAAGGCGGCGCCGGTAGTGTGACGGTCAGCGCTGAAGAGACTGCGACGCTGCGTGCGACCGCCGACAGCGCCATTGCGGCGATCGGTGGCAGCTCGCTGCCCTCGAACGTCTCCTTTGCGCCCAACCCTAAGCCGGGCAAGGACGGCACCACCAAGCCGGCCAAGGATACCGTGCTGGCGATCAACGGCACGCTGGCGACCAACCTCGTGCAGTCGAGCGCTGTGGCTGAGATCGTCAATTCGACGGTCACCGGCCAGGGCAATGCCACTGTCAAAGCGGTGAACGACGCCCAGATCAACGCCAAGACGCTTGCCGCGGCCTCGACCAGCGGCGGCAATACTGCCGGCGTGGTGATGGCCTTCAACTCGGTCGGCTGGAACACCCAGAACGTCTTGTTCAACGGCATCGACGCGATCCTGGGCGACGATTTCCTCGCCGCCGACGCGTTCAACGGCAAGAACCCGGCGATTGCCAGCGCCAAGATCACCTCGAGCACCATCGACATCTCCGGCGACCTCAGCGTCACCGCGGACAACACCGCCATCATCGACGCCGAAGTCAGCAACGAGGCGACCTCGTCGACCACTTCGATCGCCGGCACCGACGGTAAGGCGCTGGGCTTTATCATCGCCAGCAACAAGGTGGCAGGCGGCGCGACCGCGACGATCGACAACAGCGCGGCTCCGGCGGAGGTCATCGAGGCCGACGACGTCACGGTAAAGGCCAGCGACGACGGCGAGATTCTCTCGGTTGGCAACATCAAAGCCATCGCCAAGATCAGCAACGACTACGGCATCAGCATCGCCACCAACGTCATCCAGTCGTTGATCGAGAGCTACAAATACACCACCAAGTCGGGCACGCAGACGCTCAACAACGGCGATCTCGTCTATGTCGGTTCCCAAGGCAAGATCTACAAATATTCCGGCCCTGACGGGGTCGCGGTCGACCTCGACGACAACATCACCAGCAACGCCGCCTTCTCCGAGTTCAGCGTTTCGAAGGGCGTCGAGCTCATCAACTCGCTGACCTCCAACCTCGCCGGCGGCAAGGCCACCGGCGTCGGCGCCATGGCCATCCTCAACCTAGTCGAGGGTAACGCCGATGCGTTGGTCACCGGCACCAAGCTGACGCTGACCGGCGACCTCGACATCGAGTCCGAGAAGACCGGCCTGATCGATGCTGATCTGACGGCGCGCGTCGAAGTGACCGGCGGCACCAACGCCCAGTCGAAATCGGTCGCGATCAACGCCGTGATCTCCACCAATAACGTGGTCGGCAGCACCAGCGCCAAGCTGCTCGGCAGCACCGTCACCTCCGCCGACAACGTCTCGGTCATCGCCAACAACACCTCGACCATCGACGCCACGCTCGACGCCGACACCATCTCCAAGCAGACTTCGGTCGGGGTGACGCTCGCCTTCAATTCGGTGGGCGTGCAAAACCAGAACTTCCTGTTCAACACCGTCGATGCGCTGGTCGGCACCGACCTCGTCGATACCATCCAAGGAGCGCCGCCGGTCGCCACCACGGCGCTCATCGACAACACCACGATCGACGCCAGCGGCGACCTCAATGTCGAGGCGCATGGCGATCAGACCATCAACGCCGAAATCTCCAACTTCGTGCGCACCCTGCGCGGTGGTGGCGGCAACGCCATCAGCGTCGGCGCTGTCATCGCGCTGAACCGGGTCACCTCGACGGTCAACGCCACCATCAGCAACTCGAGCCAGGTCTATGCCGATGGCGACGTGCTGGTCGATGCCGACAACACCGCCAACATCACTTCCGAGGTTGTGCAGCCGGTGATCGCGCTGGCGGCTGACTTGTTCACCGGCGGTGGCACCAAGAGCTTCGCCATCAGCCTCGTGGTGTCGCGCAACATCATTCGCGCCGACATCGACGCGGCGATCGACGATGTCGACGATTTCGATGCCGGCTCGGTGACCGTCAGCGCCGACCAGGCGAGCACGATCGAGAGCATGGCCGCTGCGGCCGCGGTCGCCGGCGCAGTGGCGCTCAGCGGCGCCACCACCAGCGTCAGCGGCGGCGCTGCCATCTCCAATAACGCGCTGCTCGGCAGCGCCGAAGCGACGATCCTCGATTCCGACGTTTCTGCTCCGACGGGCACAGTCCAGGTGCATGCCGGCAACTCGGCCGACATCGACGCCAAAGTGCTGGCGGCCGCCGTCTCGGTGTCCGGTAGCTTTGGCGGCGCCTCGAACGGCGTCGCCATCGGCGCGGCGCTGGCGTTCAACTATATCGGCTATACCGGATCGATCACCCAGGTCGGCACCGCGACGCCGCTGAAGACTGAGGCAAGCGTCCGCAACTCCACCGTCTCGGGCAAGAAGGTCAAGGTCGACAGCAGCTCGACGGCAACCATCGACGCCACCGTCGCGGCCGCAGCCGTGGCGATCGGCGCCTCGTCATCCAATGCCAAGCAGTTTGGCATCGCCGGCGCGATCGTTGAGAACCGCATCGCCGCCGATACGACGGCCACTGTCGATGGCGGCGCCACCGGCGCTTCGACCATCACGCTCGGTATCGACGGCCTCGAGGTCGGCGCCGTCAGCAACAACACCATCACTGCGATCGCGGCCGCCGGCAGCGTCACCGCAGCGCTTTCGGGCGGCAGCTCGGTCGCGGTGTCGATTGCGGCCGGCGTGGCGCTCAACGATATCAAGGGCACCACCAAGGGCCATATCGAGGATACCACGGTCACCGGCACCGGCGGGGTCTCGGTCAAGGCCGAGGACCTGTCGAAGATTTCCGCTACCGCCGCGGCGGCAGCGTTCACTCTCAGCGGCAGCCCGAGTAACGGCGTTTCGGTCAGCGGCGGCGGCGCCGGGGCCAGCAATGTCATCGCCACCGATGTGCTCGCCACCATTCTGACCTCGACCATCACCGTCGATGGCGGCGTGCTGGTCGATGCGCATTCGAAGCAAGATATCGACGCCACGATCGTCGCCGCGGCGTTTGCAGCCGGCATCGGCGGTTCCAACGGCGTTGCGGTCGGCTTCGGTGTCTCGGTCGCCGAGAACCTGATCAAGGGCGCCGCGACGGCGCAGGCGCAGGTCAAGGCCCAGATCAGCAGCAGCGATGTCACCTCGGGTGGCGCGGTCGAAGTCACCGCTCTCTCCGAAGGCAAGATCGACGCCACCGTTGTCGCGGCATCGATGGCCATCGGCATCGGCGGCTCGGTGGGCGTGGCGCTCGGCGGCGCCGGCGCCGGCACTCACAATGCCATCACCGTCGCGACCTCGGCGCTGATCGACGGCGCGACCTCCGACATCATCGGGGACTCGATCAAGGTGGCCGCCGAGGACAAATCCGACATCGACGTGCTGACCGGCGCCGCCTCGGTGGCGCTGGCGGTCGGCTCGACCGGCGCCGGCATCGCGCTCGGCATCGCCGTGGCGCTCAACGAGATCAGTGCCGGCGTCACCGCTTCGGCCGCCGGCGTGGCGCAGTTGAAGACCAACTCTGGCAATCTCTCGGTCAACGCCAAGCGCGATGCGAAGATCAACGCCAAGGCCTATGCGGCTTCCTTCGCTGCGGGCTTCGGCAGCATCGGCGTCGCCGTCAGCGGCGCGGGCGCCGCGGCGCAGAACAAGATCGGCGGCGACGTGGTCGCCTCGATCGACAGCGTTGCCAGCGTCGACGTCACTGGCAGCGTGCTGGTCGAGGCCGATTCTACCTCCAAGATCGATGCGGAGATCGCCGCTGTTGCCGTTTCAGTTGCCGCCGGCGCCACCGGTGTGGGCGTCGGCATCGGCATCTCGGTCGCTCTCAATACCATCGGCGATTGGAACAATGGTGGGCGCACCTACCAGCAGCTGGTCGGCACGAAGGATCCGCTGACCACCGCGGCGCTCACCGACACGGCCGAGGTCAAGGCCTTCATCAACCAAACCGACGTCACCGCGACCGGCGCGGTGGATGTGAGTGCGGTTTCCGACCAGACCATCGACGCGACGGTGCTCGCTGCAGCCGGCGCCCTGGCGGGCGGCTCGGTTGGCGTGGGTGTCTCCGCTGCGGGCGTTTACGTCGAGAACCTCATCGCTGTGGAAACCAGCGCCTACATTTCCGGCGAGGCCGCCACGAAGGCGGAGATCGATGCCGGCAGTGTCAGCATCAACGCCGAAAACACCTCCGACATCGAGGCGCTGGCTGGTGCCGCTTCGCTGGCCGTCGGCATCGGCGCGACCGGCGTCGGGGTCAGCGTCGGCATCGCCATCGCCAAGAACACCATCGATGGCGGCGTCAGCGCCTATGCGACCGACGCCGATATCTCGGTGACCGACATCGTCGACCGGCCGAGCGGAGCCAATCCGCCCGCCGCGTCGACGCCGGGTACCATCGAAATCTCCGCGACGCTCGACAACACCATCAAGGCCACGTCGGCGGCAGCGGCTGTTGCCATCAGCGGTGGCGCGGTCGGCGTCTCCTTCTCCGGCGGCGGCGCGGTGGCGCTCAACACCGTGCTCGGCAGCGCCACGGCCTTCGCCGCTGACAGCGCGCTCGATGCGGGCGGCGACATCAGCGTCACGGCCGACAGTATTTCCGACATCGACGCCAAGGTTGCCACGGTCGCGGCATCGGCCGCATTTGGCGGCGTCGGCGTTGCGGCTTCCGTCGGCGTCGGCATCGCCGGCAACAATATCGGCTACCGGACCAACGGCGCTGCCATCGTGCCGACCTACGATCCGATCGTGGTCAAGGCGTATCTCGAGGACACCGAAGTCGAAACCTTCGGCGAACTTTCGCTCGAAGCGACCTCCAGCGAGACCATCGACGCCAAAGTGATTTCGGGTTCGGTGGCCATCGCCGCCGGCGGCGTGGGCGTGGCCGCGGCCGGGGCCGGCTCGGAGACCACCAATCGCGTCGGGGTCGAGACCAGCGCCTACATTTCCGGTGACGGCGCCGGCATCACCGCCGGCGACCTTAGCATCGCCGCCGACGATAGCATCGATATGCTAGCCTATGCGGGCGCGGCGTCGATCGCCGGCGCTGCGGGCGTCTATGGCGGTGCGGCATCGATCGCGGTGACCGTGGCGGAGAACTACACGAACTCGGCGGTCAAGGCTTACATCGAGGATGCCGGCGACGTGATGGTCACCGGCACCGTGGTCAAGGATGCCCTGGGCTATCTGGACCGCCTCGAAGACGGCAACGTCGCCACACCCGATCCGCTGCAGTTCGTGCTCGGGACCGGCAAGGTCGACATCGGCGCCGAGAGCAGCACGATGCTCGACAGACCGCCCCTCACGCCGCTGGACGATCACATCGCCGGCGCGACCGCGGAACTCGCCTCGGTCGCAGTGAACCTCAGCATCGGCCCGACCCTGGCAGGTGGCGGTGCGCGGACCACCAACAACGTCGTCGCGGTGACCGACGCATATATCGACCACAGCACGCTGCTGGTAAACGGCGACGTCGAAATCACCGCCGATACCGACGTCACGACGACCGCGGTCAACCGGGCGCTCACCGTGGCGGCCGGGCTGTTCAGCCTCGCGGTCTCGGGCCTCGACGCCGACACCAATATCGATATCGACAACACCGCCCGCACGCTTGGCACCTCGAGCATCGACGCGCGCGATGTGACGCTGCGGGCCACCGCGACGCCATCCGCCAGTGCGGAGACTGAGGCGGCCACCGGCGGCGTTCTCGCCGTCGGGGTTTCGAAGGCCGATGTCGATGTCGACGTGCTGTCAAAGACCGAAACGGCGAACACTACCTTCACCGTTCGCGATCTGACGTTGCAGGCGGAGGAGGCGCGCGCCTCCGCCACCGCCAATACCGCCTATGCGTCATCGCAGGGCATTGTCGGCGCGCTGATCGGCGCCGACGCCACGGTCACCAATGCCGACCATGTCGGCGCCGTTTCGGCGCTGCTCGGCGCCGGCACCTCGATCGTCGCTTCCGGCACCGTGGCCGCTACGGCACGCGGCGACAACCGGCAGCGCGCGGCTTCCGACAGTGCCGCCTACGGCCTCGTCGCCGCAGGCGCCACCAAGGCTACCGCGACGTCGAGCTCGAACACCAAGGCAACGGTTTACGACGGCATCAGCATCACCGCGGGCGACCTCGTGGTGCGCGCCAACGGCAATGACGACAACGCCTCGTCGGCCAGCCCCGGCGCCGGCGGTCTCGTCGGTATCGCCTCGGGCGAGGCCGACACCGTCGCCAACGTCGCCTCGGAAGCGCGGATCGGCACCAACGCCCAGATCACCCTGCTCGCCAACACGGTGACCGGCGCCACCGGCGCCCTGCTGCTCGCCTCCGACCAGAACACCCTCGCCAACAACGAGATCAAGACCAGCTCGTTCGGTGTGATCTCGGGCAACGGCACGTCGGCAACCAATGACGTCAATGCCAGCAGCATGGCGCGCTTCGCCAACAGCGCCGATATCACGGCGGCCAGCATCTCGGCCTCCGCTGCCAATCACTTCACCAAGGCGGATATCGGCACCAATGTCGACGGCATCTCGGCCGGCGCCATCAGCATTGCCGGCTCTGATATCCGCACCGACCTGGCGCTCACGACGCTGACCATCGTCGAAGACAACGTCACGCTGACAGTGCGGAACGCCTCGCCGGAGGTCGGCGGCATTTCGCTCTCGACCTTCAACGATATCTTCTATGCCGACACCGTCGCCTATAAGGGCGGCGGCGTGATCTCCGGCATCGGCGCCTCGAGCACCCTCGACACCAAGGACGATGCGGGCGACGACGACGACAACGGCAACGGTGTCGTCGGCACGGTGCAGATCGGCACCAACCCGACGTCGGCCGGCAGCGCCAACATCAAGATCAGCTCGACCGGCGATGTGCGCCTCGCCTCCAACAGCGAGGTCGATGCCACCATCAGGGTCAGCGTCGACAATTATGGCTTCCTCACCGCTTCGGCGGCGCAGAGCGTGCTCCAGGTCAATCCGGTCCACAACATCACCATCGGCGGCGGCGCCGAGATCAAGGCGCTGCGCCACGTCCGCATGCTGACCGGCATGGACGAGAGCTTCACCCGCGACAGCTACAAGCTCGCGACCTATGCCGATACGCTGGCCGGCAGCGTCATTCCGCTCGACAAGGTCAAGAACGACAGCCTGCTGTTCATCACCAACCGCATCGACGTGATGGGCGGGGCGAAGGTCCTGTCGGGCGGCGATGTCGACGTGCTCGCCGACACCTTCGCGCTCGCCAACATCATCTCGCAGGGCAAGAGCCGGAACTGGGCCACCGCCATCAGCGACGGCATCAACAGTGCATTGGGCGGCGCCGAGACCTTCACCAGCAATGGCGGCTCGGAGGTGGATTCCGTTGTCAACGTCGATGGCCTCATCCAGACCGGGCTCAACCGCGTCGTCAACGTGGTGATCGAGTCGGTTGGTGGCACCAACGACAATCCTACGGCGGTCATCACTGCGACGGGCGCCGACGGCCTGGCGGTCGACACGGTGACGGTGAAGCTGGTCAAGAAGCAGCTCACCTCGAACTATGTCGACGAACTGGTCAAGGCGCGGGTCGAATACGGCAAGTATGGTGGCGACCAGCAGGTGCGCGACTTCTGGAAGGGCGAGATCAAGCGCCTGAGCCGCGAACTCCTCTTCCTTGGCCTGGGCGAGTCGCCGCTGGACAGCAACGGCAATGTGGTCATCGACCCGATCACCTTGGAACCGGTGGTTGTGCCGATGTACCGCGAAGTCCTGACCATCGTCGTCGACCCGATCTACGCTTCGGCCGGCCGTATCCACGTGATGGCCGACGTGCTGCAGGGCAGCGGGAAGCTCGATGCACCCGGCGACGTGTCGGTCAGCATCGAAAACCAGACCCCGGCTTTCCTCGAGATCAAGGGGATCACCATCCCCGAGAATAATGGCGGCGTGTTCTTCAACGGCCTGCAGAACGAGATCTCGGCATCGGCCAGCAAGGACGAGGCCAAGGGCAAGATCGACACGGCCAACAAGGCCAATATCAAAGCCAAGAACGACAAGGACGACATCGGGTTCGACCATACCTGGATCGCCGGCGACGTCGATTTCAACATCACGCTGACGTCTGGCGTGCGCACTGACGCCAGCATCCTGATCAAGAACAGCTGGCAGCGCGACGACGGCGACCTGGCCTGGCCGGGCATCACCGTTTCAGGCGCCATCGACGCGATCACCAGCGATGTCATCATCGACAATTCGATCGGCTCGGGCGACATCACCATCAATGCCGAGATCGATGCCAATTCCGTCGATCTCAAGACCCAGGGCTATGTGCTTATCGACCTGCCGCCGGGCAGCGTCTACCACACCGGCGGCAACCCCTACGAGGATTGGAAGGCCATCTCGACCGATGGTGGCGTCGGCAACATCACGTCGCCGGCGGCCGGCACCAACCTCGCGGGCCAGGCACCCAAGCCCGGCATCACCGCCAATCGGATCTCCATTACCGCTGAGTTCGTCGACCTCAACGGGAAGATCACCAGCGGCAAGGAGGATTACGTCCTCACCCTCAACCAGGCGACGATCGACGAGATCGCCCTGATCGAAAAGGGCAAGCCGACCACCAAGCAGGTGCTGCTGAAGAGCGCCAGCACCGGCGCGTTCAACGCCTACTGGGACGTCGAGACCAAGAAGATCGTCATCGAGGAGTTCCGCGTTCCGGGTGGCTCGATCACCATTACCGGCAACCTGCTCAATACCGGCAAGGGCATCATCGAGGCGCTGGGCGGCTACGTCCACGTCAAGGTGGTCAACGACACCAACTACGACGTGGTGATCAAGCAGCTCGACGTGCGCGATCGTGGCGCCGGCACCATCCGGCTCAACGACAAGGCCAAGGCCGCCAACGCCGACGGCTACAAGCAGACCTGGTACCAGGTGAACAAGGATGGCACCGTCACGGTGCGTGAGGGCGAGTACAAGCTCGAGACCACGCCGGGCGCAACCACCACGACGCCCGACAAACGTGAGTACCTGCAGGTCGGCAACGACGCTGTCACCAACTACGTGGCGGGTGCGGATGGCCCCTATCGCGAAACCTTCACCTACAAGCCGCAGGAAGGCTGGCGTTTCGGTTGGACGGTGGGCAAGGTCGTCGAGACCAAGGACACCAGCGTCTACACCACGTCGAAGTGGCTGGGCATTGATGCGTTCTCACCGGACGACTTCAAGAATCTGCCATCGGTCATCACCGTTCTCAGTGGCCCCGCGCTGATCGACAGTTCGATCTTTTTCTATCGCGATGCCGGCGACGCCGCTAGCGACTCCGATACAGATGCCGTCCACACCTATGACCCGGCCACGTTCAAACTCACGGAGCAGAAGTTCTACAAGGACCTGCCGACGATCAGCCACTGGTACGGCACCAAGGACTATCGCAAGCAGGAAGACATCATTACGACCGACCAGACCAACGGCCGGCACACCATCGAAGCCGACCGCCCGGTCACCATCCGTTTCACCGGTCATGACGAGGCGCGGGTCGAGATCGACTCGAATGGCACCGGCAATGTGATCATCGAGGGCGGCATTCTCAACGATACCGGCCTCACCAAGATCACCTCCGAAGGCAGCATCGACACCTCGCAGCCGGGATCCGTTGCCCAAGGCGTGCCGGGATCCTTGGTGCAGGGCGTGCGCATCGAGCTCGAGGCCAAGAACGATATCGGCGCCGACAACATGGCCAATGCCGGGGAAACCGGCGGCACGCTCACCAACATCAAGCCGATCAACATCGACCTGGTCGACAAGTACCCCGAGGGCTACTTCAAGACCGACACCTTTGCGCAACTGACCGCCAAGTCGGCGACCGGTGGCGTCTATCTCAACGAAGTCTCCGGCGATATGTCGGTGGTTTCGGTGAGCGCGTCGCAGGGCGATGTGGTGCTGGTCGCGCGGGCTGGTATCGTCGTCGCCGAAACTGCGACCGGGGTATTTGCCACAGGTCTCGTCACCGGCAACTCGATCGACCTGATTGCCGACCGCGCCGAGGGCGCTACCGGCGGCATCGGCAACGGTACGGCGCAGCCGCTGCAGATCAACTCCGGCACGCTCGCCGAACACCGCGTCACTATCGTGGCCAGGGGCGATGTAGCGGTGCGCGAGACCGCCGGCGATCTCCGCCTGATCGCCGCCGAGACCCTGGGCAACGTCTATATCAAGGTGGATTCCGGCTCGCTGATCGATGCCGATTTCACCGTGCAGAAAGACCTGCGCAGCCGCGAGCAACTGCTCGCCGGCATGTGGAGTGATCTGCAGCTCACCGTCACCACCGGCGTCAACCAGAAGATCACCGACACGCTCGACGGCTATGAGAACTGGAAGCGCCAGGAGTACCAGAACTACTGGAAGCTCAAGGATCAGTTCGACGGGACCAAGGTCCGGCTCACTGTCGATGAGCGCACTTTCTACGAAGAGGTCTACACCGAGTATTACGAGAAGCTGCTCGGGACCGGAAATCCTCAAGCGATCGAGGATGCGGTCGAGGGCGCCATCGACACGCTCGAAACCTCGCGCACCGACCAATACCTCACCTACCAGGGTTACGGCGACATCCAGCGTAGCGATATCGACGCCGCCTACGCGCAGTACTGGGCCTACCGGACCGTGCAGTCGAACACCGCGGGCGCCATCACGGTCACCGGGTCGGCGCTGACGGCGCTCACCGCTCAGCTGACGCTCGAGGCCACGTTCCTCAACGCCAATCGTGGGCCGGATCCGGATCACCCGACCAAGACGCTGCCGCCGCGGACCGGGACGGAGCTCGACGACTACATCGCTGACTTTGTTGCCGATGGCATCGCCGCCGAAAATGCGCGGCTTACCGAAGACTACCACGACCTCCACAAGATGTTCGGGCACCTCGGCGAGACCGCGCAGACGTGGGATCGGATCGACGCCGACGGCACCAAGCACAAGTACCTGTTCGCCGTTGGTACGGTGAAGGCCAACCTGACAGCCGGCGTGAAGGTCTGGACCGAGGATGAACTGCTGTTCGCCTTCGGTTCGGGCATCTTCAAGCCGGTGACCGACACCGAGACGGTGATCGAAGCGAACAACGTCGATACTGGTGGCAACCTGACCATCGACGCCAACAAGAACATCGGCAAGGTCGCCGACGCCCTGGTGATCACGCTGGGTGCGTCACCGGCCTCGCTGACCGAAGACGAGCGCGTCGCCATCGCCTCGGCTGAACGGCAGGACATCGTCTTCGCCAGCAAGGTCGAGCAGGGCCTCGGCGTCAGCTTCGGCAACAATGCGCTCGGCAAGGGCACGATCACCCGCCTTTCGGGCGATTGGACCGGCTACAGCGTCAACGACTACATCTATGTCGGCGGCGAGACCACCAACGCCACCACCAAGGGCGGCTACTACAAGATCGCGGCGATCGACGGCGCCACCAAGACGATCACGTTGGTCGGCAAAGCGGCAGCGGGCGTGGCAGAGACGAAACCGCAGCTCGGCGTCGAGACCAACCGCACCGTCACCGTCGCCAAGGCGGTGCTCGATCCGCTGAATGAAGCCAAAGTTCTCAATCCCCCGGTGATCAGCCATGTCATCGTGGCGCAGCGCGACGATGTCGATGTGGCAGTCGACGGCGTGATCAACGCCAAGGCCGGTGGTTCGATCTACCTGGGCTCCGAGCAGCAGGTGAAGGTCGACAAGATCGAGGCCGGCGCCGCCGGGACGATCCGGCTGAAGTCCAGCGCTTCGATCGTCAACGCGCTCAGCGCTGGCGGGGTGAACTTCAAGGCCCTCGACATCGTGCTCGAAGCCGGCGATGGCGGCATCGGCGAAAGCAACGCCGTCACCGTCGAAATGTCGACCGGCGGCAGCCTGATCGCGCGCGCCACCGAGGACGTGCGCATCACCGCGCCGACTTCCAACATGTATGTCGAAGCGATCTACTCGCGCTCCGGCGATGTCTACCTCACCACGACGGTCGGCTCGATCCTCGATGCGCTTGGGACGGACGGCGAGAAGATCCGCGCCAATCACATCTCGCTCAGCGCCGGTGGCAGCATCGGCACAGCCACCGACGCCGTCGAGATCACGCTGACCGGCGACTACAGCGGCGTCGCGACCGACGCCGACACCACGGGCACGGTGATCGCCACCGCGGCGGGCGACATCTCGCTCAACGCCGTCGAGCGCAACATGAACGTGCGCAAGATCACTTCGGCCGCCGGCAACGTGTATCTCGGTGCCGAACTCGGCTCGATCCTTGATGCCGAGTACAATGCCGGCGGCAGCCAGGGTGGCGCCGACATTCTGGGTGGCACGGTCCACCTGAGTGCCAGGGTCGCTATTGGTCAGCTCGGCAACGAGCTCGATATCGACAGTTCGCGGCAGGGGACGGGAAGCGTGCGCGCTTTCACCAGCCTCGAGAGCATCTACCTCGCCGAGACAGCGGGCGATCTCAACCTCGATCAGGTGGGCACGCCGATCGCCGATTCCGGCATCACCAAGCCGCTCGCCTTCATCGTGGCGATGACCGGCAGCATCCTCAACGCGCGCGCCGATACCGAAACCGACAAGCGCAACATCGTGTCACGCCGGACGTTCCTGTCGGCCAGCCAGAACATCGGCAGCGCCAGCAAGGCGATCGTCACCGAGGTGGGCAACCTCGAGGGCACGGCACAGAACGGCAGCACCTATGTCGAGAATCTCGGCGCGCTGGTTGTCGGCGACGTCATCCTCGACAATAGCGGCGTCAACGCCGTAAAGGGCGCCGTCTACATCAAGGCCTCGAGCCCGGTCATCGTCACGGAAAACACCACCGCCAACGGCGTGCTGCAGGTGTGGGCCGAGGACGACAACGAGGCCAATGGCGGCGAGGACGCACTGCCCGACGACATCACGGTGAAGGCCGGGGTGACGCTGCAGTCCACTGCGGGCGAAGTCCGCCTGCTGGCCGGCGACGACCTCCTGGTCGAGGGGCCGGTTGTTTCAGCCGATCCGCTGCTCGCCAAGCCCGCCGCCGTCATCAAGGCGGCGACACAGATCGTCATCAAGGTCGACTACCAGGTCTCTGGCTCCGACCCTGATGCGGAAGGCGGCACGGCCGACCTCAAGGGCATTTTCACCGCTCCGACCATCACGATCACCGGCGGTGCCCAGGACGATTCCGTCCTGTTCGACCTCGAGGCGCTCAACGGCAACACCTTCGTTTTCGGCGGCGCCGGCAACGACACCGTCACCGTCGACCAGCTGCCGTCGATGACCACCTACCAGGGCGTTGTCGATGCCGACGGCGTCTTCGGCAAGGACGGCACGGGCCGCGAACTGCGCGACGAGCTGACCATCGACGGCCAGGACGGCAGCGATCTCACGGTCGTCAACGTTCAGGGCACGACCTCGGACTACGTCATCAACGTGGTCGATACCGGCAGCAAGCTTGATGCCGGCGATGTGCTGCGCGTCGAGGGCACGGCTGTGGCCGATGTGTTCCTGATGCGCAGGAACATGATCGCCAATATGCACCGCACCGGCGTCGACACCTACGCCGACGCGTTCGAGCGGATCAACTACACCGCCGACATCAACGGCCGGGTCATCCTCAACGGCAACAACGGCGACGACGAGTTCTACTTCGACGACACCTCGGCGATCATGACCGTCGACGGCGGCGTCGGCAACGACCGCTTCCAGGTTGGCCAGGTGTTCGCTACGCCGCGCGATGCGGCAGCGATCGAATCGGTCGAGGACCGCTTCGAGACCGTAAAGCTCAGCTTCGATGCCTATCTGTCCAAGGGCATCAGCCTGCCGGCAGTGCTCTATGGCGGCGTCGGCAACGACCAGTTCGTGGTCTATTCCAACAAGGCCGATCTGCGGCTCGAGGGCGAGGACGGCAACGACGAGTTCATCATCCGCGCCTTTGCGCTCGCCGGCGCGGCGAACGTCAAGCTCAACGGCGGCACCGGCGACGATATCATCCAGTACAACGTCAACGCTCCGGTCGATATCGACGGCGGCGCCGGCTTCGACAAGATCGTCGTGCTCGGTACCGAACTCGCCGACAACTTCGTCATCACCAAGGACGGCGTCTATGGCGCCGGCCTGACGGTTCGCTACGCCAATGCCGAGGCGATGGAGGTCGACGGCCTCGAGGGCGACGACACGTTCTATGTGCTGTCGACGCCGGCCGATGTCGTCACCACGCTGATCGGCGGCCTTGGGTCGGATACGTTCAACGTCGCAGGCGACGTCACCAGGACGGTGGTCGCCGACAATGACGGCGACCTGGGTGCGATCAGCCATACGGTCACCAGTGCCGACCCGCGCTATAACGGGTTGTTCGTACGTGGCCTCGATTTCTCGGCGACTGGCTCCACCACCAACACGGTGGCGCTCGACACCGGGGATGGTCTCAGCGTCCTTGAAGATGGCGGGACCGCGGCGGTCGACAGCTATACTCTGACCTTGCCGAACACGCCTGTGGCGTCGGTCTTCGTCACCATCTCGGCGGCGCAGGCTTCAGCGATGATCGCGGCGCGACCCGGCGGCCCGGGCAAGACGGTCCTGGTTTCGCTCGACAACGTGAACTTCTCGGAATCCGTGACGGTCGAGTTCATCGCAGGCGACGCGACGCCGACGGCGACCATCTACGTCAAAGCCGAATCTGATGGCGCCGAAGAGGGTGAGAGCACGGTGGTGATCTCGCACTCGGTGATCAGTACCGATCCAAACTACGTCGACTTCGACATTCCGAACGTCACCGTCCGGGTGCAGGACGACGATCGCGCCGACCTGCTGATCACCGAGCTCGACGGCAACACTCAGGTGTTCGAGGGCAACGCGGACGGCGACAGCTACAAGGTCAAGCTCAGCAAGCCGCCGGCACTCGGCGAGGTGGTGACGGTTACACTGTCCGCGCCTGCCGGCCTCACGCTCTCGGCCCCGGTGCTGAAGTTCGGCCTCGTCGCCAACTCGGCCGCAGGCATTGTCGCCTGGGATGACGCGCAGACGGTCAAGGTGACGGTGACCAATGACGGCATCGCCAACCGCTACCTTGCCGACATTGTCCACACTGTGACCAGCAGCCTCGGCGGCGGCGGCGTTTATGCCGAGGTCGATGTGGGCCGAGTCCGCGTCGATGTCGTCGACAGCAATACTGCCGGCGTCGAGATCATCGAGACCGATGGCTCGACCTCGGTTTCTGAGCTCGGCCAGACCGACAGCTATCAGATGGTGCTCACCACGCCGCCGACCGCCACCGTGCGGGTCATTATCGAGGTCACCGGCAAGGCGAAGCCGCAGCTCGACGCCCGAGTGAAGTACGACATCGATACCGAGGACTATTACGTCGAGTTTGGCACGGGTAATTGGGACCAGCCGGTCACCATCGGGCTCGTCTACGATCCGCTCGGGGCCGACAGCACGGAAGACCACAAGACGTTCACGCCGCAGCCGCATGACCTCGTGGCCATCCAGGGCCCGCTCTTCATCGAAGGTGGGGTCGGCCCGACCCCGCGGTCGATCACCCGCGCCGTGGCGCTGCCGGGCGAAGTCAACGACGCGGTGGTTCGCAACATTACCGTGGACGACGTGCCTGACGTCGACCAGTTGGTGGTGTTCGCCGACACCGTAGAGGCCAACCAGACCGGGCGACTCAGCGCCAATACGATTACCGGCCTCAACATGCCGGCGGCCGATCTCGTCATCGACAAGGGCGACGGCACGACCGACAGATTCGCCCGCGGCATCACCTACGAGAACGTGCACGTCGTCGAGGTGCTGCTCGGCAATGGCATGGACACCTTCCACGTCGACAGTACCGATGCGGAGACGCTCACCGTCATCCATGGCGGCGGCAAGTCCGACACCCTGATCGTGCATGACAGCACCGGTCCGCTGGTGCTGTTCGGCGATACCTCGGCCAATGGCCTGCGCTACGGCGCGTTGCCGGGCGATCCGGATGGTACCGCCTATGCCTTCACCCAATACGGCGACGATTTTATCGACGCGACGAACGCCAATGGCATCGTGGTGGTCGATGGCGGCGCTGGCGTCGATACGCTCAAGGGCGGCAAGAAGACCAGTTTCATCGCCGGCGGCACCGGCAACGACCAGATCACCGGCGGGACGGGCAAGAACTGGATCATCGGCGACAGTGCCTTTGACGTCGACTACCTCAAGCGCACCGTCATCATCGACGACGATGCAACCGCCGCGGGCGACGACACCATCACCGGCGGCGACAATGACGACGTCATCCTGGGCGACCACGGCCTGATCGATCAGGCCGGCGTGATCGACGGCACGAACGTCGATCTGGTCGAGGGCACGCTCAACATGATGAGCCACCACGACGTCGTGCAGGTGCGCAGCACCAATGCCGACTATGGCGGCAACGACATCATCGATGCCAAGACCGGCAAGAACATCGTCCTCGGCGGTTCGGGCAATGACATTGTCACCGGGCTCGGCGGCACGGACATCCTGTTCGGCGACAATGGCGTCGCGAGGTTTGCTCGCCTCAGTCCGACGGAAATCGTTCCGACTGAAATCGAGAGCACATTCACCGACAAGGGCGGCGTCGACACCATCACCACCTATGTCGGCGCGGCAGTGGCCGGGAACCTCCGCAACGTCGTCGTCGGCGGCTCTGCTGGCGACATCATCAAGGTCGAGCCGGGCACCGGCACGGTCGATCCGGGCAAGGCCGGCGACGTCATCCTCGGTGACAATGGCTGGATCGTCTTCGACGCAGAGGCGCAGGTGAAGTCCATCGTCTCGACGTCGGTCGACGACGGCGGCGCGGACACCATCACCACCAGCGCCGGCCGCAATATCGTCATCGGCGGCGCAGCCGGCGACTCGATCACCTCCGGCGACGAAGCCGATGTGATCCTGGGCGATAACGGTGCGGCCTTCTTCGCCGCGGGTATTGCCTTGCGCGTCGAGACCACCTCGACCAACAAGGGTGGCAGGGACACCATCAAGGCCGGCGCTGGCAAGAACATCGTCATGGGCGGGGTGGACAACGACATCATCGACGCGGGCGATGGCACCAGCGTCATCCTCGGCGACAACGGCCTCGCGCTGTTCTCGACCTCGGCCCTGTTCCAGGGCGAGCCGCAGGTGGTGCAGACCATCGCGGCTGAGCATTATGGTGATGACACCATCACCATCGTCAACGGCAACCACATCCTCATCGGCGGCTCTGGCCACGACACGATCACCGCCGGAGATGGCAATAACGTCGTCGTCGGCGACAATGGTGTCGCCAATTTCGAGGGCGGCAAGCTGGTGGCGCTGGTCAGCGAGAACACCTTCGACGACGAAGACGAACACAACGTCATCCCCGAATACGACGGTGTCGACATCATCAAGGTCGGCAACGGCTTCAACACCGTGATCGGTGGCGGCGCTGGCGACGACATCGACGTCAAGGACGGCAACAGCGTCGTCTTCGGTGACAGTGGCTACGCCAAGTTCCTCAATAACAAGGCGACGATGGCCTTCTCGCTGCAGCCCGAATTGGGCGGCAACGACAAGATCCGCGCCGGCAACGGCGATGCGGTGATCTTCGGCGGCGCGAACGACGATGATATCGCCATCGTCGACGGCAACAGCACCTTGTTCGGCGACAGTGGCCATGCCGAGTTCGTCGATGGTGTGGTGACGGTCGCCTACTCGATCGCGCCCGGCGTCGGCGGCAAGGATATGATCCGCGCCCGCGACGGCGATGCGGTGATCTTCGGCGGGGCCGACGACGACAACATCGAAAACCGCAATGGCGACAGCACGCTGTTCGGCGACAGCGGCCATGCCGAGTTCACCGGTGGGGTGGTGACCGAGGCATACTCGATTGCGCCCGACGTCGGCGGCAAGGACATAATCGTTGCCGGGTCGGGCAACAACGTCGTCTTCGGCGGCGCCGACGACGATCAACTCAAGGTCGGCACAAGTCAGTCCGACCTGCTCGGCTCGGTCCTCTTCGGCGATAACGGCTATGCCAAGTTCGTGAACGGGACCGTGACCATCGCCTACGTCATCAATCCTGAAATCGGCGGTTCCGACACCATCGAAACCGGTGACGGCGACCACCTGTCGATCGGCGGCGCCAAAGGCGACACCATCACCACCAAGGGCGGCAACGACATCGTCTTCGGTGACAACGCCTATGTCGAGTTCGGCCAGGTTGGCACGGGGCTCCTGGCAGGGGAATTGACGCTGGTGCGCGCCTTCTCCATCGCGCCCACCGCCGGTGGTAAGGACAAGATCGACACCGGGGCGTCGAACGATATCGTCATCGGCGGCACCGATGACGACGAGATCAAGTCAGGCGACGGCGATGACCGGGTGTTCGGTGATCACGCACTGTTCGACATCACCAACCCGGCCAACCAGCTGGTGATTTCCATCTACTCCGGTGCTGCCGATGGCGGTGGCGCGGACAAGATTTGGGCCGAAGCCGGTAACGACATCGTCTTCGGCCAGCAGGGCGACGACACCATCGAGGGTGGCGACGGCGACGATGACCTTGTTGGCGGCCACAACGTGGTCGGTAAGATCGAAGGCGGCGTCGCAACCGCCGGCAGCGACGGCAACGACACGATCCTCGGCGGGGCTGGCGAAGACGTCATCCTCGGCGACAACGGCGTTATCGGGCGGACGATCACCAATCTGGCGACCGGCGGCACGTGGAAGGATTTCACCTTCAAGCTCAACCCGCCCATCACCGGCCGGACGCCGGCGCTCATGCGCGAGTTCGTGCTGTTCGACCATGCCGACAAGATCGGCGGCAACGACACGCTCTATGGCGGTGACGGCGAGGACCGCATCAACGGCCAGCGCGGCAACGACTTCATCTACGGCGAGGCCGGAGTCGACGAGATCGTCGGCGGTCTCGGCGCCGACACTATCCAGGGCGGTGCCGACAATGACCTGATCCTCGGCGACGAGGGCCAGATCCTGCGGGCCCTCAACGCCGATGGCTCGGCCGTGCTCAACTCCAACGGCACCTGGCATCGCGACGTGGTGCTAGAGGAGGTGGCTGTTGTCGCGGGGCTGTTCGAGCTGCGCTCGAACCTCGCTGGCATCGACGCCACGACGGCTGGCAAGCTCCTCGGCTACGACGCCCTGCTGGTCGGCGGGCGCACCGCCGACGGGGTCGATGTCACCACCAACGGCGCCTGGCAGACGGTCGCCATCGGGGTATCGCTCGAGCCGGCCTATAATGACACCATCAACGGCAATGACGGCGACGACATCCTGTTCGGCCAGCGCGGCAACGATACGCTCAACGGTGATGCCGGCAACGACGTCATCTTCGGCGATCGCGCCAGCAACAACGCCGCCTTCGCCACCGACCTGCCGGGCATCGTCAACGCCTACCGGGTGATCGCGGCCGACGCCGCGCTCGGCCTGGCGCTGCCGCTGTTCGGCGAAGTGGTCGTCCCGGCGGTGAACCTGCTGCCGAGCGAGCTTACGCCGTACCAGCCGCAGCTCGACGTCTACCCCTATGCCGACGGCTTTGCCGGCGACATGGCGGGCCGCAACAAGCTCAAGGTGGGCTCCGGCAACGCAGCCTTCTCGATCCTTGCCGCGGTGCAGGGCGACGCCACCGGCGCGTCCGACATCTATGGTGATGACATCATCCATGGCGGCGACGGCGCCGATACGATCTTCGGCGACGATGGGCGCATCCGTGCCGACCAGGGCACCGGCTTTGCAACCATCGACGAGAACCTCGCAGGTCTCTCGGTGACGATGCAGAACCTCTTGACCAACCTCTCCTCGCTGGCCTTCGCCGAGAACGCCAATACCGGCGGGCCGCACACCGTGGTCACCATCGGCAAGGACGAGATCTACGGCGACGGCGGCAACGACACGGTGTTCGGCGATAGCGGCACCGTCGTGGTGCCGGCCCGCATGCTGGTGCTCGATGGCGCCAACGATCAGGCCGCGGTTCTCGCCATGAACGCCCAGGTGTTCCGCCTGCAGCGGGCGTTCGCCGACCTGTCCTATGTGGTGCATGCCGCAGGCACCAAGGTGATCGCCGATTACGTGACCAAAAACGGTATCCAGGGCAACTACAACTCCAAGAACGCGGTGCTCCGCCCGGCGACCCACACGCTTGAGATCGGCAACGACCTCATCGATGGTGGTGCCGGCATCGACATGCTGGTCGGCGACCACGGCGTCACCACCATCCCGTCGATCATGCTGACCCGCCCGACCCCGACCATGACCTATACGGCGGCGGCCAAGGCGGCGATCGATGCAGCGCTGAAGACGCAGGACCAGACCCTGACCACCGCGCTCGATGCGCACCTGCGTGTCGACCACACCATCAATGCCTCGGCAAATTCAGGGGCTACATGGCTTTACGGCAACCAGATCGTCTACAAGCTGCGCATCGGCAACGATGAGATGCGCGGTGGCGCCGAGGACGACGTGATCATCGGTGATACCGGCCTGCTCGAGGTACCCGCCGTGTTCCAGGGCTATACGGCGACCCAGGCCAAATCGATCGCCGACAAGATCCAGGACTCGTTCCTCAAGACCATCGACGCCCTCTACATGGGCAATATCGGCAGCGCCACGGCGCTCGCCAATGCCTTCGGCGTGCAGACGACGCTCAGCCGCGGCAAGCAGACCGACTGGTCGTCGAATGGCTCGATCCACAGCTGGCTGACCGACCTCGCCGATCCGCGTCAGGGCAAGAAGCCGGACATGGACCATATCCGGCTCAACGCCGACGTGATCAACGGCAATGACGGCAACGACATTGTCATCGGCGACAATTCCTATGTCATGCCGGTGGTCAACGGGGCCGGCGCTGCCGGCGTCAGCAGCGCCATCCGCGTGCTGCCGATCGGCGAGCCGGGCGCCAGTCAGTCCGCCACCCTGCGCTACAGCTATGACTGGGGGATCCTGGGCAAGCTGCACCGCACCGGCGTCGCCGACGTCAACCTCCGCTCGATCTACAACATCGACACCGACACGATTTATGGCGATGCCGGCAATGACGTGCTGTTCGGGCTTCAAGGCGACGACACCGTCGATGGCGGCCTTGGCGATGATACGGTGTCGGGCGGCAATGGCTACGACACGGTCGGTGGTGGGGCCGGCAAGAACGTGGTCGGGTTCGATCGGTCGCGCGATAAGGCCGTCCAGACTGCGGGCGCGAAGGACGCCGTCAAGCAGACCGTCGACGCCAGCGCCGACAGCACGATCCTCGGACGCAGCTGGCTTTCGCCGATGTTCGACGGCCTTGCCAGGGACGTGAACCGGGCTGCGGCGACCGGTCTGTTGTTCGGCAACAATGCTGCCGCGGTCACCACGCCCACGCTGGCCGGTGGCGCCGTGCAGAAGACCATCGAAGCCAAGGTGCGGCCACTGGTGCGCGAGCCGTTCCTCTATGAGCCTGGGGCGACGGCGCCGTCGTTCACGCCGATCGTCCCCACGACCCGCGCGGTCGACGCCAAGTATCACTCGGCCAGGCCGCTCCCCGCCAACCTGATCACGCTGCTCAAGGCGAACGACATCGTGATCCAGGTAAATGACGAGGACGATCTGGACGAGCGGAGTGATCTCGACCACTGGCTCTACAACATCCTGACCGGGGATTTCGACCTGCTGCCGCCGGTGCTTGGGCGGTCCGGGGCACTGGTGTTCGACGACGAAACCGGCGGCTTCATCCCGCTCGATGACTAGGGCATCTCACCGTTTCGTCGCATTGGCGAGATGCTAGAAGTCTTTGATTTGATAGTGAGGTTTGAGCGAGAGAGGCGGCACCTCGTCCTGGTCGTGCCCCACCCACCGGCTGTCATCCCAGCGAAAGCTGGGACCCATTCATCCGCTCCGCGCTGCGGCGAGTTGGGTTCCTGCTTTCGCAGGGATGACACCGAGTGTGGGGGTATCTGGTGAGCAGGTCAGAGGGCGGGCCCAATCCGCTTCGCCACGGCAGTCCCAATCGTGAAACGTTCCAGCTCCGCCGGGGAACTCCGGGTGGGGTGTTGCAGCTGTGCCACGGCGACCAAGGTCCGGTCCGTTCAGGTGAATATGACTGTATCGGGGCTTGCTGAGTCCGGCGTCATGCTGCGATGATCGCCGCCATTGCGGGTGTTGGGGGCGATACTATGCGGATATTGACTGGAATTTTACTTGGCGCACTGCTTGCGACGACCGCGCTGCCGGCCTTTGCGGCCGACCTGATCCTCGATGATACACCGATCGCGGTGCTCCCGGTGGTGGGGTCGTCCACCGGGTTCTATGTCGGCGCGCATCTCGGGCCGGCCATCGTCGGCATGGACGACACTGACCTCTCCGCCAACCCGATTGAGATGCAACAATTCTCGGCGCCCACGTTGACCGCCGGCATCGCTTTCGGGTGGGACACGATGCTCGGTTCGAATCTCGTGGGCGGGGTCGAACTGCGCTACGACCTGTTTAACACTGCGTTCGCGCCCTACGCCGATTCAGGCCAAGAGGACATTTTCACCTTTCAGGACACGATCTCGGCAACCGGCAAGCTCGGCTACCTCGTGGCGCCTGGTACCCAGATCTACGGCGTGCTCGGCGTCGGTTCGGCCGGCGTCAATGCCCCGACGGGGTTCGCGGGAGACCTTCTTAGCGACCGGTTAGCCGGCGTTGTCGTCGGCGCTGGAGTCGAGACCCGGATCACCGACCTCATCAGCGCCAACGTTGATGTCCGCTACTTCCGTGCATTCGAACCGCTCGAACTCGTCGACGACGAATACGAGTTCCTGCCGCGCTACCTCGCGGTCACGGCCGGCCTCAAGTTCCGCTTCGACGACGGACTCGGCCACATGGTCGAGGATCCCACCCAGATCGATTTCGACTTCACCGGCCCGAACGTTTCGGTCTCCGCCCTGGCGGTCGCCGCCAGCATGGAGCGCGATATCCTGGCCCCCGGAGCCGACGTCGGCCCGTTCTGGAGCGAGGGCGTGGGGATCGGTGTCGGCCTGGGCTACGATTTCGACATCGGCAATGGCTGGGTGATCGGCGCGACGGCCAACCTCGATTACGCCCCGCTGGTGTTTCACGATGATGGAGCAGACACCCCGCTGGTCGACGGCACGACCAAGTTCGCAACGGTGGATACCGTGATCAGCGCAGGCGCGCGCCTGGGCGTCAAGACCAACCCGTCGACCCTCATCTATGCCAAGGCCGCTATTGCTGGCATCAACACCCACGCCAACGCCGACTTCTTTGCGCTCGGCGGTGGCGGCAGCGCCATGCTGCCAGCGGTGCAGTTCGGCGCCGGCGTCGAAACGGCGATCGCCGATCAGGTCACGCTCGGTGTCGAAGGCAACTACACCGCGGCGACCAGCCCGCTCGTTACCGAAAACACCCAGGCCAACCAGGTCGAACTGTGGCCCACCCTGCTGACCGGCAAGGTGACGCTGAAATACCACTTCTGACCGGCGGTACGCCGCCGGTAACCCTTTGACATCGCCGGGACAAGACGGCTTCGTTGCGAGATGTTAGCCTCCGGCACTTTGCGCGTGGAGGATGAGACATGGCAAGGAAGCCGACCCCTGAGGCAGCTCCGGCTGATGCGGCCAAGGCTGGGGTGGTGTGGCGCGAAGACGCCATGCAGACGCAGTTCGCCAACGTGGTGAACGTGCAGGGCACCCGCGAGCAGGTGGATATCTTCTTCGGCACCAACCGCACCTGGAACGCCGAGTCCGGTGGGCAGGTCACGGTGGAGCTGTCCAACCGCATCATCCTCACCCCGCTTGCCGCCAAGCGCCTCTCGACCATTCTCGCGAACGTCCTCCGCGAGCACGAGCGCCGCTACGGCACGCTCGAGGTCGAATAAGCACGACATGTCATGAGCGACAGACGCCAGGCGCTGGAGGATCGGGACGAGGCCGAAATCATCACGCGGCCTGCCGGTTCCTCTGACGGCGCGCTCTGGCGGCAGCTGCTGGGCTCGGACGAGCCGCAGGGCTTCGCCGCCGCCTTCCTGGCCCTGCAGGCGCAGCAACTGGCTGGCGTGCGCTCGAGCGCCGTGTTCGAGATCGCGGCCGGCGGTCTGAAGCCACTGGCGACGTGGCCAGCCAACGCGGCGATTGCCGATCTCGAAAGCCTCGCCGCCCTGGCGGTTACCGAGCAGCGTCCGGTATTGCGCCAGGCTGGTCGCGGCGCGCGATCGCGCCGGGTCATTGCCCAGCCGGTGGAGGCCGGCGGCAAGCCCGTTGCCGTCGCCGTGGTGGCGCTGAGCGTCGATGATGACGATGCCGAGGCGCCGGCGCGGCAGATGCGCCAGCTGCAATGGAGCATCGCCTGGCTGCGCGAGTATTTCCAGCGCGGCGGCGATGCGGACCTGCGCGGGGAGCGCGACCGGTCGCGCGCTACGCTCGAGCTGCTCGCCACCGTGGTCGATCGGGGCGATTTCCGCACCGCGGCGCTGGCCGCGGTCACCGAAATGGCGCTGCGCTTCGGCTGCTCGCGCGTCAGCCTCGGCTTTGTGCGCTGGGGCCGCACCCACGTCGCCGCCATCTCGCACACCTCGACCTTCTCCACCCGGATCCAGCTGGTGCAGCAGATCAGCGGCGCGATGGACGAAGCCATCGACCAGAAGTCGATCCTGCGCTACCCGCCGGCCCCCGAGGATGTGGTGTTCACCACGGCGCATGCCGCGCTCGCCGCCGCGCACAAGGGCGGCAACATCCTCACCGTGCCGCTGCTGGTGGTCGACAGCTTTGCCGGCGCGATCTGCTTCGAGCGTCCGGTCGAGCAGCCGTTCGACGAGGAGACGGTGCGCCTGCTCAGTGTCGTGGCGGCCGCCCTCGGCCCGGTGCTGACCGAGAAGCGCCGCAATGACCGCTGGCTGGTGGTCAAAGCCTGGGACAGCCTGACCCAGCAACTGCAGAGGCTGCTCGGCCCCGGGCACCTGGGCCGCAAAGTGGTGGCGCTCCTAGCGCTCATCGTGGTGGCGGTGCTGTCGTTCTGGACCGATACGTTCCATGTCGTCGCCGACGCACAGCTCGAGCCGGCCGAACGGCGCGCCGTGGTCTCCGCCTATGATGGCTACGTGCAGACCGCGTCCGCCCGCGCCGGCGACCTGGTCAAAGCCGGTCAGGAGCTCGCCAGCCTCGAGGATCGCGAGCTCAGCCTCGAACGGTTGCGCTGGGTCACCGAGCGCCAGCAACATCAGTTCGAATATGATCGCGCGCTGGCCTCGCGGCAGCCGGCCAATATCAACATCGTCAAAACCCAGATCGAGCAGGCCGACGCGCAGATCCGCCTGATCGACGAGCAGATCGCCCGCACCCGGCTGATCGCGCCATTCGATGGCCTGGTGGTGCGCGGTGACCTCAGCCAGCGGATCGGCGCCTCCGTCGGACGCGGCGAAACGCTGTTCGAACTCTCGCCGCTCTCGGGCTATCGCGTCGTGGTGACCGTGGGCGAACGCGATATCGGTGAGCTCACGGTCGGCCAGCCCGGCGAGGCGGTGTTCGCCTCGCTGCCCGAAGAACCCATCCCGATCGTCATCGATCGCATCACCCCGGTGGCGCTGGAACACGCCGGCGGCGTCGGCTTCCGGGTCGAGGCCACCATATCGGGCGATCTTTCCCGGCTCCGGCCCGGCATGACCGGCGTCGCCCGGGTGGCGATCGATCGCCGGCCGGTGATTGCCATCTGGCTCAGGCCCTTCCTTGATTGGATGGGCCTCGTCTGGTGGCGGCTGGTGCCGTAGGCGCGCCATGGCCCAGTCGCTGTTCAGCTCCTCATGGTATCGCGTCAGTGGCTTGCAGCCGCGGCTGCGCGGCCAGGCGCGGATCCACCGGCAGCGCTTCCGGCGCCGCATCTGGTACGTGCTCGAGGACCAGCAGAACGGCAAGTTCCATCGGCTGTCTGCCGCGGCCAACCTGGCTGTGGCGCTGATGGATGGCCGGCGCAGCATGGAACAGATCTGGGACATGGTGGGCCAGAAGGCCGGCGACGACCCACCGACCCAGGATGAGATGATCCTGCTGCTCTCGCAGCTGCACGCCGCCGACCTGCTGCAGACCGAACTGCCGCCCGATTTCACCGAGCTGGCGGAGCGTTCCGCCAAGACCGCGCGCAGCAACGTCATGTCGCGGCTGAAGAACCCCTTGGCGTTGCGCATGCCGCTATGGGATCCGGACCGCTTCCTCCAAGCCACCGCCTGGCTGGTGCGGCCGATCTTCACCGTCTACGGCCTCCTCGCCTGGATCGCACTGGTGATTTCAGGCCTCGTCGTCGTCGCGCTCAACTGGGGCGCGCTGCAGGCCGCCGCCGGCGGTCAGCTGATGAGCGCCGGGAACCTGGCGATGATCGCCCTCGCCTACCCGGTGGTGAAGGCGCTGCACGAAGCCGGGCACGCCTATGCCGCCAAGGTGTTCGGCGGCCATGTGCACGAGTTCGGCTTGATGCTGCTGATCCTCGTGCCGGCGCCCTATGTCGATGCCACCGCCGCCACGGCCTTCGCCAGCAAGTGGCAGCGTATCGTGGTCAGCGGCGCCGGCATCATGGTCGAGTTCGGCCTCGCCGCGCTCGCGGCGATCTTCTGGGCCAGCGCCGAGCCCGGGCTGGCGCGCGAAATCGCCTTCAGCGTCATGCTGATCGGCGGCGTGTCGACGCTGTTGTTCAACGGCAACCCGCTGCTCCGCTTCGACGGCTATTACGTGTTCATGGATTGGCTGGAGATCCCCAATCTCGCCACCCGGGCCAATCGCTATATCGGCTACCTGGTGCAGCGCTATGCCTTCGGGCTGACCCAGACCGAGAACCCCTCGCATGAGCCCTCGGAACGGGTCTGGCTGTTCTTTTATGCCATCCTTGCCTTCATCTATCGCATCGTCTTGAGCCTCGGCATTGCGCTGCTCATCGCCACCCAGCTGTTCTTCATCGGCGTGCTGCTGGCGATCCTCACGCTCTCCACCACATTCGTGATCCCGGCGGCCAAGATGCTGGGCTACCTGTTCTCGTCGCCTGCCCTGCACAACAAGCGGCGGCGCGCCCTGACGGTGAGCGGCGCGGCGCTGGCTTTGTGCGTGATCCTCGTCGGGCTGTTGCCGCTGCCCTATGCAACGGTGGCGCAGGGCGTCGTCTGGCTGCCGGGCGAGGATGAGGTGCGGGCCGGTACGGCCGGGATCGTCACCGAGTTCATGGCCGCCGATGGGGCGAGCGTCGCCGCCGGCGCGCCGCTGCTGCAGCTCGAGGATGCCGGCATCGCCGCCCGGCGCGCCGTCATCGACGCGCGTCTCGCCGAGCTCAGCCTGCGTTACGAGGCCCTGCAGTTCACCGATCGTGTGCAGGCAGCCGAGACGCTGCAGCAACGCGACCACGTCGCGGCGCAGCGCCGCGATCTCGACACGCGCGAGGCGGCGCTGCTGGTTGCCGCCCGGGCCGGCGGGCGGTTCATCGCTGTTGGTCCCAACCTTGTCGGCCGCTACGTCCGCCAGGGCGAACTGCTGGGCTATGTGGTGAGTTCGGAAGACCCGATCATCCGGGTGGTAATTCCGCAATCCGAGGTCGATCTAGTGCGGGCCCGCACCGACGGCGTCGAGGTGCGCTATTCCTTTGATCCGGGCGCCGCCTTGCCGGGCAGCGTCACCCGCGAAGTGCCGACCGGGCAGAACGACCTGCCCAGCCTCGCCCTCGCGGCGCGGGCCGGCGGCGATATCGCCGTCACCCACAGCGCCGACGGCACGCCCGTGGCGCTCGAGCGGCTGTTCGTGATCGACGTGACGACCAGGCGCCCCGAGGGGCTCCTCGCCTATGGGGCGCGCGCCTATGTGCGCTTCGACCATGGCGCCGAGCCGGTCTACCAGAGGCTGCAGCGCGCCATACGGCAGACGCTGTTGCGGGTGTTCGGTGCCTGACGCGCCCGCCTCGAGCTTCGCGCTGCCGGCGCTGAAGCCCTATCCGGTGGTGCTGCCGCCGGAGCGCAAGGGGCTCGATAAGCACGCCCATGCGCTGCTCGCGCGCCTCAGCCTGCCCTTCGCCCGCCGCCACCTGCTGGCGCTGCAGCATGCCGTGCGGGTGGCCGGCAGGCTGGAGCCGCAGTTCGCCGGTCTCGATGACGCGGCCCTCGACCGGGCGGCCCGCGATGTGTCGATGCGCCTCCGGCGCCATGGCGTCGAGAAGATGCCGCTGCGCGCCGAGGCGCTGGCGCTGATCCGCGAGGTGACGCAACGCACCCTCGGCAATCGCGCCTATGATGTGCAGCTCCTCGGGGCGGCGACGCTGATGGCCGGGCACATCGCCGAAATGGCCACCGGCGAAGGCAAGACCATGACCGCCGCGATGGCCGCGGCCCTCACCGCCCTTGCCGGGCGGCCCGTGCATGTGGTCACCGTCAACGATTATCTCGCTGAGCGTGATGCCGAACTCGGCCAGCCATTGTTCAGCCGGCTCGGCTTTACGCTCGGGATCGTCGTTTCCGGCCAGCAGCTGGCCGAGCGGCAGGCCGCCTATGCCTCCGACATCGTCTACTGCACCAACAAGGAACTGACCTTCGACGCGCTGCGCGACCGGCTGGTGCTCGGCGATGACGACGGCGACACGCGGCTGCGCTTCGAGGCGTTGCGAGGCGAAGACACCCGGCAGAAGAAGCTCCGGATGCGCGGCCTCGTCGCTGCCATTGTCGACGAGGCGGACAGCGTGCTGGTCGACGAAGCGCGCACCCCGTTGATCATCTCGGAAAGTGCCCCGCTGCCATTCGACCTTGCCGCGGCCCAGGAAGCGCTCAGGCTGGCCGAGCTGCTGCAGCAGGGGCGCGATTACGAGGTGGTGGCGCTCGAGCATCGCGTCGGCCTGACGCCCTCCGGCCGCGAGACCATTGCCGATTTCGCCCAGGGGCGCGGTGAGCAGTGGCGCGGCGTGATCCGGCGCGAAGAGCTGATCCGCCAGGCCATCTCGGCCATCCGGCTGTTCCATCGCGACCACCACTACATGGTGCGCGAGAAGAAGGTGGTGATCATCGACGAGCATACCGGCCGCGCCATGCCCGACCGCAGCTGGAGCGACGGGCTGCATCAGCTGGTCGAGATCAAGGAAGGGCTGGAGCCGAGCGCAGCGCGGCGGACGCTCGCCCGCATGACCTACCAGCGCTTCTTCCGCCGCTACCAGTATCTGGGCGGGCTCACCGGCACGGCGAGCCAGGTGGCCGGCGAACTGAAGCTGGTCTATGGCCTCGACGTCGTCCCCATCCCCACCCACCGCAAGCTCCAGCGGGTGACGGTGCCCGCCAGCGTTCATGGTTCGGCCGAGCGTCACTGGCAGGCCGTTATCGAGCGGGTTCGCCAACTGCACGAGCGCGGCGCCCCGGTGCTGATCGGCACCCGCTCGGTCGCCTCGTCGATCGAAGCCGGCAAGCGCCTCGGCGAGGCCGGCCTGCCGCATCAGGTGCTCAACGCCCGGCAGGATGCGACCGAAGCCGAGATCGTCGCGGGAGCCGGCAATCGCGGCGCCATCACCATCGCCACCAACATGGCGGGGCGGGGGACCGACATCAAGCTCGGCCCCGGCGTCGAGGAACTTGGTGGCCTGCATGTGGTGATGATCGAGCGGCACGAAGCGCGCCGCATCGACCGGCAGCTCGCCGGGCGTAGCGGCCGCCAGGGGCAACGCGGCCGGTTCGAGCCGATCCTCTCGGTCGAGGATCCGATCCTCGTCGATGGCGGCGGCAAGTGGCTGGCCGGCATGGCGCGCGGCGTATTGGCGGTGCTCGGCTCGCGCGGCGCGGCGTTCTGCATCAACCTGGCGCAGCTGCGTCTCGAGCGCACCCATGCCGGCATGCGGCGGTCGCTCTTGCGCAGCGACGCGCAACAGGCCAAGACCCTCGCCTTCTCAGGACGTGGAGAATAAGCATGCGGCTCCCCGCTCTCTGCCTGTTGCTCGGTTTCACCCTCGCGGCCCCGGTCGTGGCGCAGGACAGCACCACGGGGCTCTTCGATTGCGTGGCGAGCCCGGCGCGGACGGTCAAGCTCGGCAGCCCGGTCACCGGGCTCCTCGCCGACATGAAGGTGCGGCGCGGCGACCCGGTGGAAGCCGGCCAGCCGGTAGCGCGGCTCGAATCCTCCGTCGAAGAGGCCAATGTCCGCCTTGCCGAAACCGAAGCCGACGCCGGCGAGGCGATCGCGGCGCAACGTCAGCGGCTCGACGTGGCGCTGGCAACGCTGGAGCGTTCCCGTGCCCTGCTCGAGTCCGGCTCGGTCACCCGCTCGCGGATCGATGAGCTCGAGGCGGCGGTGGAGATCACCCGGCTCGATCTGGCGGGGGAAGAGCGCAAGGCCGAGCTGGCGGCGCAGGAGCTGGTGCGGCAGCGGGCCATGCTGGATCGGATGACCATTCACGCGCCGATCGCTGGCGTCGTCACCTCAATCGATACCCAGGTCGGCGAGTTCGTCCGCCAGGACTCGATCATCGCCACCATCGTCCAGACCGATCCGCTGCTGGTCGATGCCTATCTGCCCACCGAGCTTTGGGCGAGCACCAAGGTCGGCGCCGACGTGGCGGTCGAAATCGACCGCCCGGAACTGGTGAAGCTCAAGGGCCGGATCATCGTCGTCGATTCGGTGTTCGACACGGCATCCAACACTTTCGGTGTCCGCGTCGAACTGCCCAACCCCGGCAGCACCATCCCCGGCGGACAACGCTGCCGGCTGGATCTTGGGGACGGCTGAGCCCGGCGCAACAACGTTGTCGCCCTGATCAGTTCCGGGCGAGGATGCTGTCGGCGGCCTTCTCGGCGATCATGATCACCGGTGAGTTGGTGTTGCCCGAAACGATCGTCGGCATGATCGAGGCATCGACCACCCGCAGCCCCGCAAGGCCGCGGACCCGCAATTGGCTGTCGACCACCGCCATCGCGTCGTCGCCCATCCGGCAGGTGCCGACCGGATGGAAGATCGTCGTTGCGATGTCGCCGGCTTTCTTCGCGAGGTCGGCATCGTCCTCGAAGCCGGGGCCGGGGAGGAATTCTTCCGGCTCGAACTGGGCGACGGCCCGGGTCCGCATCAGCGTCCGCGCATGCCGGATCGAGTTGGCAGCGACCAGCCGGTCATTCTCGGTGGCAAGGTAGTTGGGCCGGATCTTCGCCGCAGCCGCCGGGTCCGGGCTTTCCATGTGGACGGTGCCGCGGCTCTCGGGGCGGAGGTTGCACACCGACACCGTCACCGCCTCGAAGCGGTGCAGCGGCTCGCCCAGCCGGTCGGTCGACAGCGGCTGCACGTGATACTCGAGATCGGGGGTCGCGAGGCGCGGGTTCGAGCGCGCGAAGATGCCGAGCTGGCTCGGCGCCATCGACAGGGGACCCGAGCGCCTCAGCGCATATTCGAGCCCCATGCCGGCGCGGCTGACGAGGTTGTGGTAGCGCCCGTTCAGCGTCCGGGCGTGCTTGATCTTGAACACGGTGCGGATCTGCAGGTGGTCCTGCAGGTTCTCGCCCACCCCATCGAGCTGGTGGCGCACGGCGATGCCGAGCCGCCCCAGCACCTCGGGCCGGCCGATGCCGGAGAGTTCGAGCAGCTTGGGCGAGTTGATCGCCCCGGCTGAGAGGATCACCTCGCGCCCGGCCGTCGCCTCGACCAGCCGTCCGCGGTGGCGGAAGCGCACGCCGGTGGCCTTGCTGCCGTTGAGGAGGATCGCCTCGGTCTCGGCCCCGGTCAGCACCTGCAGATTGGGCCGCTTCAGCGCCGGTCGCAGGAAGGCCTTCGAAGTATTCCAGCGCACGCCGGCGCGCTGGTTCACCTCGAAATAGCCCGAGCCGAAATTGTCGCCGGCATTGAAGTCGGTGACCCGCGGGATGCCGAGCTCCTCGGCCGCCGCCTGGAACGCATCGAGGATCGGCCAGCTCAGCCGCTGCTGCTCCACCCGCCATTCGCCGCCGCCACCATGCTGCGCCGAGCTGCCACCATGGTGGTCCTCGGATTTCAGAAAGTAGGGCAGCACATCGTCCCAGCCCCAGCCGGCATTGCCCATCTGTCGCCAGCCGTCATAGTCGGCGGCCTGGCCGCGCATATAGATCATGCCGTTGATCGATGAGCAGCCGCCCAGCAGCTTGCCGCGCGGATAGTTGAGCGAGCGGCCGTTGAGCCCCGGCTCCGGCTCGGTCCGCATCATCCAGTCGGTGCGCGGGTTGCCCATGCAGTAGAGATAGCCGATCGGGATATCGACCCAATGGTAGCGGTCGCTGCCGCCCGCCTCGAGCAGCAGCACCCGGTTACGAGGATCGGCGCTCAGCCGGTTGGCCAGCACGCACCCCGCCGAACCCGCGCCGACGATGATATAGTCGAAGGTCCCAAAACTCTCAGTCACTACTGCCGGCCCATTTCCGCCCATACCGGCTGCATCGCGCGCGCCAGCTGCTCATAGAGGCCATAACGGCGGGCATAATGCGAGCCGCTTTCCCGGTCGGGCGCAAACTGCCTCGCCGGCGCAGTCATCGCCCGGGCGCCCTCCGCATAGTCGTGGAACAGGCCCACCCCGGTCGCCGCCGCGATCGCCGCGCCAAGCGCTCCGGTCTCGCGTCCGCGCGCCACCGTCACCGGCAGCTCGAGGATATCGGCGAACATCTGCGGCCACACCGCGCTGCGCGAGCCGCCACCCGACAGCGTCACATCGCGGATGCCGATCCCGGCCCGCTGCAGCACCTCGACATGGCCGCGATGGCCGAAGGCCACGCCTTCGAACAGTGCGCGCATCAGGTGCGCCTTGCTGTGCCAGCCGGCGATGCCATAGAAGCCGGCGCGGGCATTGCCATCCCACGGCGCGCCATAGAGGTAGGGGTGATAGATCGGCACGTCGGCCGCCGCGTCGACCGACGCCACCAGCTCGCCCGCCCGGTCGAACGGCTTGTCTTCGCCGTGCATGAACTGGTGCACGATCCATTCGAGGTTGGCGGCGGAGGTGGCGCTCGATTCGATGGCGAGCCAGCGGCTGCGATCGAAGCTCGACTGCATGAACACCCTGCCATCGTCGACCGGCGCGTCGCAGATCACCTGGTTGATGCTCCAGGTGCCGGCGATGATCGAGGCGGCGCCGGTCGCCGTCACCCCCGATCCCACGGCGCTCGCCACCACGTCGAACAGCCCGGCGACCACCGGTGTGCCGGCAGCGAGGCCGGTGAGCGCCGCCACGTCCTCGGTGACGTGGCCCGCGATGTCGCTGCTCTCCAGCACGTCGGGCAGCAGTGGCATGGCGTCCTCGAGCCCATAAGCCGCCAGCAGCTCGACCGAGTAGCGGCGCGACGGAATGGCCAAGAGCCCGCAGCCGCTCATGTCGGTGGTGTCGGTGACGCGGGCGCCGGTCAGCCGGCCGACGACAAAATCCTTGCACAGCAGCACCGTGCCGATCTCGGCGTAGAGGTCGGGGCGATTCCGCTTGATCCAGGCGAGCAGTGTCGGCGTCTGCGCCCCCCAGGGCTTCTGCCGGGCAATCGGCAGGACGCGGTCGCCGACCCCGGCAGCGTGCCACTCGCCGGCGAGGCCGGCGGCGCGGGTGTCGAGCGACTGGATGCCGAGCAGCGGCTTGCCGGCGCGATCGAGCGCATAGAGCCCGTTACCGTGCCCGGCGCAGCCGATGGCGCGGATATCCCGCGCATCGACGCCTGACTTCTCGATGCAGCTCCGGATCACCGTGATGGCGTTGCGCCAGAGTTCGTCGAGGTCGCGTTCGACCTGGCCCGGCGCCGGCATCGAGGATTGGCCGTCGAGCGCCGCGACGGCGAGCTCGCGTCCGGTGGTATCGAACAGGATCGCCTTGATGACGGTGTTGCCGGCATCGAGGCCGAGGAGATAGTCGGTCATGGTCAGCCCTGCTGGTAGCGCGCCCAGGCGTCGCCGCCGCTGGCGTTGTCGTGGATGATGGCCATCAGCCCGCGCACTACGGCGGCCGGGTTGGCGTGCTGGTAGATGTTGCGGCCATAGACCATGCCGAGAGCCCCCTGCCGCATCAGCGCCGCCGACTTGTCGAACACGGCGCGAAGGTCCTCCTTGCCGCCGCCACGCACCAGCACCGGGCAGCGCGCCGCCTCGACCACCCAGTGGAAATCCTCGGCATTGTTGGTCGGGTCGGCCTTGATGATGTCGGCGCCCATTTCGCGGGCCAGCCGGGTCAGCGTCACGATCTTTTCGGCGTCCCCATCCACCATATAGCCGCCGCGCTCGGAATTGCCCTGCATCACCAGCGGCTCGATCATCAGCGGCATGCCGTACCTCTCGCACTCGGCCCGCACCCGCGAAATGTTGGCGACGCACTGGCGGAACAGGTCCGGCTCGTCGGGCAGCATGAAGAGATTCACCACGACGCACGCGGCGTCCAGCTGCAGCGCACCGATCAACGGTTCGGCCTCGTTCTGCAACAGCGCCCACATCGAGCGGTGCCGCTGCTTGTTGTAGGGGTTGCCCATGTCGAGCCGCATCACCAGCGCCGGCTTCTCTTTGCCCGGCATCTCCTGCAGCAGGTCGGCCTGGCCGTAATTCATCTGGATGGCGTCCGGCCCTGCCGCGACCAGCGCGGAGACAACGGCTGGCATATTCTCGAGGCCGTCGAGGAAGCTCGGCTCGTTGCACACCCCATGGTCGATGGCGACATCGAGGCAGCGGCCCTGGCCGAACAGGCGGTTCATGCGGACTTTGTGGTTTGCCATTCGGCGGTCCCCGGATTGCGAGAAATGAGGGTGGCTTCGTCGAGCCCATGCCGATCGGCGAGCTCGCTGAGACATGCGGCGCGGGCTGCTGCGCGCCGGGCGGCGTCCCAGCCCTTCAGCTGGCCCAGCTGCGCCAGCGTCGCGTCGATGGCGGCCATCGACAGCGCGCCGGTAATGGCGATGGTGGTGCGGCGCAGCAGCAGGTCACAGAGCGTCTCCACATGTTCGGTACGGATCAGGTGGTCGATTTCGCGGCGCGAATAGCTGGTGCCCGGGATGGGCTGGTCGCTCCCGCTGCCAATCTCGATGGCCACCGGCTTTGCCCCGGTGCCATAGCGTTCCAGCAGTTCGGCGACGCGCCCCGGTGCAACGCCGGTGTCAGCGGCCACCTTCGCCGACCACGCGCCGGGATCGGCCGGAAAGTCGCGACCACCACCGATCGGCAGGTCCTCGGTATCGGCGGTGCGGACCAGCTCCAGGCGCTCGAGCACCATATCGGCGGCCAGCGCGCCGAACGAGCGGAAGGTGGTCCACTTGCCGCCGATCATGCAGAGCGTCGGGATCGCGCCCTCGACCATCTGGCAGAAATGATCGCGCGGGATGCGCCCGGTAATGCTGTCGGCGCTGGCCGGCAGCGGACGCACGCCGGCAAAGCGGAAGACGATCTCGTCATGCGCGACGCGGATGGTCGGGAACACCTGCGCCAGCGAGGCGAGGATGTAGTCGCGCTCGTCATCGTCGCAGCGCACGCTGTCCGGATCGTCGACGCGGATGTCGGTCGAGCCAACCAGCACATTGCCCAGATAGGGAAAGACGATGCAGATCCGGCCGTCCTCGTTCTCGTAATAGACCATATGCCCGTCGAGCGCCCGGGTGAGCTCGGCATTGGCGACCACCAGGTGCGAACCCTTGGTGCCGCCCAGCATCGGGGCATTGCTGGCGCCGATGGCGGCATTGGTGAGGTCGATCCAGCCGCCGGTGGCGTTGACGATCAGCTGCGGCGCGATCGGTACGGTGGTGCCGTCGATGCGGTCGCGCAAGACGAGCCCGCCAGCCTCGCGGGCAATTTCCGCGTGGTTCAATGCGATGGCGTTGTCACCCGCCGCATCGCGCAGCATCTCGATGCCGAGCCGCTCCGGCCGGCTGACCCAGGCGTCGAAATAGGTGGCTGATGCCGTGACCGCCGGGTTGAGCGCCGGCCAGCGCTTCAGCGTCGCGCCGCGCGAGCGGAACTCATGCGCGGGCAGGGCGCGCCGGCCGCCGGTGAACAGGTCATAGAGCGTCAGCCCGGCTTTGATCACCACCGCGCCGCGCCTTGCCGGTTGCCGGGTCAGCCCGAGGAAGCGGAAGGCGCCATTGAGCAGCCCCGAGAACGTATCGAAGATCGGCACCGTGGTCGGCAGCGGCGCGACGAAATGCGGCGCGTTCTGCAGCAGCCGGTCGCGCTCCAGGAGGCTCTCGCGCACCAGCTTGAACTCGCCATTCTCCAGATAGCGCAGCCCGCCATGCACCATGCGCGACAGCGCGGCGCTCGCTCCCGAGCAGAAGTCGGATTTTTCGGCCAGCACCACGTCGACGCCGTTGAGGGCGAGTTCGCGATAGACCGAGATGCCGTTAATGCCGCCGCCGATCACCAGCACCGACATGGCGGGGCGGGCCTTGAGCCGCGCGATGCTGTCCGCCCGGTTCATGCGATGGCCACGAGGTGTGCTGTTGCCGCCCGGTCGATCACAGCCAGCTCGTCGCTGCCGAGCACCAGTTCACCGGCGCGCGCATTGTCGATCGCCTGCGCCGGGTTGCGCGCCCCGCAGAGCGCAAAGCTGATGCCGGGCTGCTGCAGCGTCCAGGCGATCACCAGCTGCGCCACGCTGGCACCCCTCGCTGCCGCGAGCGGCGCGATCTCTGCCGCGAAGGCCTGCGCATGGCACCGGTTCTCGACCGAAAAGCGCGGGTCGTCGCGCCGCTGGTCGTCGCCGGTGAACTGGCGCTCTGCCGACACCGTGCCGGTGAGCAGCCCCAGCGCCAGCGAGGAATAGCTGAGCGTCGCGACCTCATGCCGTGTCGCGATCGGCAACAGCGTCTGCTCGATGCCGCGATCGAGCATCGAGTATCGCTCCTCTATCGCATCGAGCTGCCCGGCGGCCACGTAACTCGAAAGCTCCGTGGCATCGAGATTGCTCGCCCCGATCGCCCGGATCTTGCCCGCCTGCTTCAGCTCGAGCAGTGCCGCCATCGTCTCGGTCACGGGGGTGGTCGGGTCCTGCCAATGGGTGATGTAGAGGTCGATATGGTCGGTGCCGAGGCGCTTCAGGCTCTGCTCGACCTCCCAGGCAATGCCGTCGGCCCCGAGATAGCGGTGCACCGGCTTGCCAGCCTCGTCGAAGAAGTGATTGCCCTTGCCGTGCTGCCAGTTGAGCCCGCACTTGGTGGCGATCACCACCTGGTCGCGCTTGCCGCGGATCGCCGCGCCGACCAGTTCCTCGCTGCGGCCGAGGCCATACGCGGGGGCGGTGTCGATCAGCGAGATGCCGGCATCGATCGAGGCTTCGATCGCCTTGATGGCTGCGGCTTCGTCGGTGCCGCCCCACATCCAGCCCCCGATGGCCCAGGTGCCGAGGCCGACGGCCGATGCAGAAATGCCGGAGCGGCCGATCAGGCGGGTAAGCTGAGTCACGAACGGGCCTCGGAAAGTGCAATGACGCTGCGGGCGGTGGCCTCATCGGTCACCAGCGTGTCGAGATGCTTGCCGCGCATGGCGGCGAGGATCGGCGCGGCCTTGTTGGGGCCGCTGGCGACGCCGATGGCGTGCGGGATGCCGGCCAGCTCTTCGAGCGTCAGCGCCACGAGGTTGCGGTTGGGCGCGTAGTCGGCGAGCCGTCCCTCGCCGTCGATCAGGTGGGCCAGCAATTCGCCCGCCGCACCCGAGCGCTCGATATCCCGCCGGTCGTCCGACGAGGTGGGGAGCAGGTCGTAATAGCTGGAATCGTCGCTGAGGATCGAACCGATGCCGACGATCGCGAGGTCCGCCTCGCGGGCCCGCCGCAGCACGTCGCCCACCGAGCGCATGCTCATCACCATGCTGCGTTCCGCCTCGCTGTCGGCAAACAGCGGCGCGTGCATCTGGTAGGCGCGGCCGCCCAGCTTGTCGGCCAGCGTCGTCGCGATGTGGTTGACGTCGGTATAGTGCTTGCCCTGCACCAGCCCGGTCGCCGGCACCACCTCGACATCGTAGCGGCGGGGTGGCTTGATCCCGGCAATCAGCGCGCTCAGCCCCTTGCCGCCGGTGACGCAGAGCCGGTCGCCATCCTTGATCAGATCGAGCACCAGGTTCGCCGCCACCGTGCCGACGCTCTGCAGCGTCGTCTGCGGATTGTCCGACACTGTCGGCGCGACGAGGGCCCGGCTGATGCCGCCGATGGCGCAGAGCTGCTCTTCGATGCCGACCAGGTGCTCGATCGGCGATTTGATCTTGATCTCGACCAGCCCGAGCGCCCGGCCACGCTTGATCAGCCGGTTGACGGTGGCATGGCTGATGCCAAGCACTGTCGCGATCTCCGCCTGGGTCTGGCCTTCGACGAAGTGCATGACGAGCGCCTGATGCATCTGCCGGGCTGCGGCGATGTCGTCGCGGGTGGAACTGGGGGCCATGGGAGTACTTTCTCTCGCCGGGAGGTCAGGATTTCCGGCGGTTGAGGAAATGATCGATCGAGACGGCAGCCAAGAGGATGCAGCCCTTGATCATGTCCTGCCAATAGACCGACACATCGAGCAGGATCAGCGACGAGGTCACCACCGAGAGCAGCGCGATGCCGAGGATGGCGCCGAAGATGGTGCCGGCGCCGCCGGTGAGCGAGGCGCCGCCGATTACCGCTGCGGCGATGATGTTGAGCTCCATGCCGACCCCGAAGGTCGGTGTCGCCGCGCCGAACCGGCTCATGTAGATGACCCCGGCGAGCCCGGCGAGCGTCGAGCACAGCACCGTCACCCAGAACTTCACCTGCCGGGTGCGGATGCCCGAATACTCGGCCGCCTTCTCGTTCGAGCCGGTGTAGAACACCTTGCGGAATGCCGTGGCGCGGCGCAGCAGGAAATCGAACAGCACGACGATCGCGACGAAGATGATGATCACGTAGGGCACGCCCTGGAACTCGCCCTGGCCGATCGCCTTGAACTCGGGCGGCAGGGTGAACAGCGACAGCGGCGTGCCCTTGGTGATGACGAGGCAGAGGCCGCGGACAATCACCATCGCAGCGAGCGACGTGATGAAGTGATTGAGCCCGACGACGGTGACGAAAAACCCCATGCCGGCGCCGACCAGGGCGCTGGCGCCGATGGCGATGAGGCTCGCCGTCCACGGGTCGAGCCCCATGAGGAACATCGAGCCGCCGACCACCATGGCGAAGCAGACCACCGAGCCGACCGCGAGGTCGATGCCGCCGACGATCAGCAGCACCGTCATGCCGACCACGACGATGCCCTCGATCGAAAAGCTCATCAGCATGGCGCGGAGGTTCCCCCACGTGGCGAAGTGCGGTGAGGCAAAGCTCATCGCCACGCAGAGCGCGAGGATGATGACGATCAGGCCGGCCTCGCGCATCGCGCCGAACCGCCCTAGCGACAGCCCACCCCGCACCGGGGCAGCCACCAGCTCTTCCTGTTTGCTAAGCGACATCGGCGAGATTCCTTCCTACACCCGAGGCGAGGCGGATCACCGCCTCCTCGGTCATTGCTCCAGTGACTTCGCCGGCGATCCGGCCGCCGCGGATGACGATCACCCGGTCGCTGATGCCGATCAGTTCGGGCAGCTCCGACGAGATGACGATGATGCCGACCCCATCCGCCGCCAGCTCGCGCAGCAGCTTGTGGATTTCGGATTTGGCGCCCACGTCGATGCCGCGCGTCGGCTCGTCCATGATGATCACCCGCGGCTTCACCGACAGCTGTTTGGCGATCGCCACCTTCTGCTGGTTGCCGCCCGAGAGCGACGAGACCGGGTCGCCGATGGCGCCCATCTTCACCCCGAGCCGAGTGCAGAGGGTAATCGCCTGGGTCAGCTCGAGCCGGCGGTCGACCAGTCCGTTCCGCGTCAGCTTTCTCAAGTCGAGCGCCGAGACATTGGCGGCAATCGAGAGGTCGAGGAACACGCCCGAGTGCTTGCGGTCTTCCGACAGGTAGACGATGCCCGCTCGGATCGCGTCGGTGTAGTCGGCAATGGCGACCGCCTTGCCGTCGACGCGGATGCTGCCTTGGGTGGTCGGCGCGAGCCCACAGACGCCGAGCGCAATCTCCGTCCGGCCGGCGCCGATCAGGCCGCCGAGCCCAAGGATTTCGCCGCGCCCGAGCGTGAAGGACACGTCGTTGAACTGCGCGCCATCGCTGAGCCGCTCGACTTCGAGCAGCGGCGCGCCCGGTTCTTCCGCGAGCTTTTCGGGGTAGAGCTGGGTGATTTCGCGGCCAACCATGCGGCGCACCACGTGGTCCGGCGTCACCTCGGCGATGCGGTCGGTCGAGACGTATCGCCCGTCGCGGAAGACCGTGACCCGATCGCACAGCGCGAAGATTTCGGCCATGCGGTGCGAGATGTAGATGATCGAGATGCCGCGCTGTTTGAGCCCGCGGATAATGCCGAACAGCGCCTGCGTCTCGGCTTCGGTCAGCGCGGCGGTCGGCTCGTCGAAGATCAACACCCGGCAGTCGAGCGTCAGCGCCTTGGCGATCTCGACCAGTTGCTGGTTGGAAATGGACAGTGCGCCAACCCGCCGCGTCACCGGGATCGGCGCCAGCCGGTTCATCACCTTCTGGGCGGTGCGGTTGAGCTCGGAAAAATTCATCAGCGGGGCGCGGCGGGCGTTGGTTGCCGCCATCAGGATATTCTCGGCCACGGTCGCGTCCTTACAGAGCGCGATCTCCTGGTGCACCAGCCCGATGCCGAGCCGCTGCGCCTCAGCCGGCGAGCCGATGTGGACCGGCAGGCCCTCGAGCCGGATTTCGCCGCTCGATGGGGCGAGGATGCCGGCGACAATGTTCATCAGCGTCGATTTGCCGGCGCCATTCTCGCCGCAGAGCGCGTGGATCTCGCCGCGCTCGAGCGTGAAGTCGACTTCGGCCAGCGCCTGCACGGCGCCGAAATGCTTGGAAATCTTGCGGATTTCGAGGACGTTGCCGCCACCCATATCGTCCTCCTCTTGAGGTAGAGCCGGGGCGCCCGCAGGCGCCCCGGGTGTCGCCTGTTATTCTTCGATGCCCTTGGTGCCGCGGCGCTTCAGGTACTTGTCCCAATAGAAGTCGTCGGCGTTTTCGGCGGTGACGATCGAGAAGCCATTGTCGACGAACGGCACGGCCATGCCGTTCTTGCCCGAGCGGGCGGTATCGTTCATCGGGTCGATCAGGTCGGGGTGGTTGGCCAGCCACAGCAGCATGAAGCCCATATAGCCCTGCATGCCCTGGTTGGGGTTCACCGAGCCGAAGATCTCGCCGGCCTTGATCATGTCGAGGATGTTGGCGTTGACGTCGGCCAGCATGACGCGGACCTTGCCGCCATTCTCCTTGCTGGCCTGCGCCGCGCCGATCGCCGAGTTGGCTTCCGGCATGAACACCGCGCCGAGCTCAGGGTTGGCCTGGATCAGGCTCAGCACCGCCTGGTACGCCTTGGTCGGATCCTGGTTGGATGCGGCGCGGCCGACCAGCTTCATATCGGGCCACTTGGCTTCCATGCGAGCGATGAACGCCGCGACGCGCTTGTCGTGATTGTCCTGGCCGGGATTCTCGAGCACGGCGTATTCGCCCTTGCCACCCATGGCCTCGGCCACCGCGTCAGCCGCATAGGTCCCCTCGGCGAGGTTGTCGGAGGTGATGAAGCTGACGCGCTTCGAGTTCGGCGAATCCGCCGCGAAGGTCACGACTGCCGTGCCCTGGTCCACGGCGCGGTTGATCGGCTCGATGAACGGGTCGGAGTTCATCGGGTGCACCAGGATGCCGGCCGGGTTCTGCGCCAGCGCCTGGTCGAAGCTGGCGATCTGCTTGTTGACGTCGTATTCGGGCGTCCCGGTATAGGCGGTCTCGCAGCCGAACTGCTGGCCGGCCTGCTTGAACATCTCGTAGACCGGGAACCAGTACTCGACCCCCGAGACCATGACGTTCATCACGTATTTCTCACCCGGCTCGCACTTGAACGGGTTGGCGGTTTCGGCAGTGGCGTACCCGGCCATCAGGACCGGGGCAGCGGCTGCGATCGCGAGCGTGCTCAGAATTTTGCGCAAGTTTCCTCCCTCTGGCCGAAGCCAGCTCCAACGGTTTGGTGCCGCCGGCCCGCTGGCCGGTGGTCGATAACTGCAAGCCGGGGCTCCTCCGAACCCGTGGCGTCGCGACCATTGCGCAGGCCTCGATTGACCGTCAAGATAATTCAGTGATTGAAATTTATTGCAAGAATGATCGGCGGATCAGCTGAAAATCGCCCGGTCCGCGGCAACGATCCCGGCGAGGTAATCGGCCACCACCGCCACCCGCCTGAGCGCCCTAAGGTCTTCATGCACCACCAGCCAATAGGCGCGCTGCAGCACGATCTCCGGCAGCACGCGGTGGAGCGTGGTGTCGCGTCGCGCCATGAAGCTGTGGAGGATGCCGATGCCCGCGCCGGCGCGTACCGCCTCGAACTGGCCGAGGGCCGACGACACTGAAAGGTCCGAAGTCCAGCCCTTCAGCACCTCGGTGGTATAGTCGAGCGCCGGCGAAAAGATCAGGTCGTCGACATAGCCGACCAGCCGATGCTGGCCCAGCTCCTCCGCCGTTGCCGGGGCCGGGCGGTTGGCGAGGTAAGCCGCCGAGGCATAGAGCCCGAGGGTATAGTCCACCAGCTTTCGCGCCTTGAGCCGGCCTTCACGCGGCAGCTCCAGCGTCACCGCGATATCGGCCTCCCGGCGCGATAGCGAGAAGGTGCGCGGCACCGGCACCAGCTCGAGCCGCAGTCCCGGGTGCTTCTCTGCCAGCGCCCCGAGCCGTGGCGCCAGGTAGCCGACGCCGAAGCCATCCGGCGCGCCGATGCGGACGGTTCCGCTCAGCGCCAGGTCACGCGCCGCCACCGCCTCCTGGGCTCCCAGCATCTCGCTTTCCATGCGCTCGGCGAAGGGAAGGAATTTTTCGCCTTCGGCCGAGAGGCTGGTGCCGTTGGTCCGCCGCACCAGCAGCGTGGTGGACAGCGCTGCCTCCAGCGCATCGATCCGGCGGGCCGCCGTAGCGTGGTTGATCCCGAGCGCCCGCGCCGCCCCAAGCAGCTGCCCGTTGCGCACCACGGCGAGAAACACCCGGACGTCGTCCCAGTTCATCGAAGGCGAGTCCTTGCACAACGGATGTGGAATCTTGGAGGTTGCTGCGCACCAAGCGTAGAGCGATGACCGCCTGGCAACAAGGAGGATCCATGCGCACCATCGGTCATTTCATCGCCGGCAACCACGTCCCGGGCAGCGCGGCGGCGTTCACCGAGGTCTTCAATCCGGCCACCGGTGAGATCACGGCGCGTGTCGCGCTGGCCGGGGCCGCCGAAATCGACGCTGCGGTCGCCAGCGCCGTGGCGGCGCAGCCGATATGGGCGGCGACCAATCCGCAGCGGCGGGCGCGGGTGTTCTTCAACTACGTGGCGCTGCTCAACCGTGAGATGCATGCCCTTGCCGAACTGCTGTCGTTCGAGCACGGCAAGACCATCGAGGACGCGAGGGGCGATATCCTCCGCGGCATGGAGGTCGCCGAGTTCGTCGCCGGCGCCCCGCACCTGCTGAAGGGTGAGTTCACCGAAGGCGCGGGCCCCGGCATCGACATGTACTCGATGCGCCAGCCGCTTGGAGTGGGCACCGGCATCACCCCGTTCAACTTCCCCGCCATGATCCCGCTCTGGATGTTCGCCCCGGCCATCGCCGCCGGCAACGCCTTCATCCTCAAGCCCTCCGAGCGCGCCCCGTCGGTGCCGTTGCGGCTCGCCGAGCTGCTGCTCGAAGCCGGTCTGCCTCCAGGCGTGCTCAATGTCGTCAACGGCGGCAAGGCGGCGGTCGATGCGGTGCTCGCGCATCCCGATATCGCGGCCGTCAGCTTTGTCGGCTCGACCCCGATCGCTCGTTACGTCTATGCGCAGGCGGCCGCCGGCGGCAAGCGGGTGCAGGCCTTTGGCGGCGCCAAGAACCACATGATCGTCATGCCCGACGCCGACATGGACAAGGCCGCCGACGCCCTGATGGGGGCCGGCTATGGTTCAGCCGGCGAGCGCTGCATGGCCGTATCCGTCGCCGTCCCGGTCGGCCGCGACACCGGCGACCGCCTGGTCGCCGCGCTGAAGCCACGGATCGAAGCGCTGCGCGTTGGTCCAGCCAGCGACCCGGCCTCCGAGATGGGACCGCTCGTCACCCGCGAAGCGCAGCAGCGCGTCCTCGGCTACATCGAAAGCGGCATCGCGCAGGGCGCCGAGTTGGCGGTCGATGGCCGCGGCTTCCGTCTGCAGGGCTACGAGGACGGCTTCTTCGTCGGCCCGACGCTGTTCGACCACGTCACCGAGGAGATGGATATCTACCGCGAAGAAATCTTCGGCCCGGTGCTCTCGGTGGTCCGCGCCGACAATTACGAGCAAGCCCTCGGCCTGCCCATGCGCCACGCCTATGGCAACGGCGTCGCCATCTTCACCCGCGACGGCGACACCGCCCGCGACTTCGCCTCGCGCATCAATATCGGCATGGTCGGCATCAACGTGCCGGTCCCGGTGCCGCTCGCCTACCACTCGTTCGGCGGCTGGAAGGCCTCATCATTCGGCGATCTCAACCAGCACGGCACCGACTCGATCCGCTTCTGGACCCGCACCAAGACGGTCACCGCCCGCTGGCCGTCCGGCATCCGCAACGGCGCGCAGTATCAGATGCCGACCATGGCGTGAGTGGACGCTCCGACCCCGTCCTCAATCGGCTTGCTCTGCCTGCACGTCGTATTGCTGCCGGGATGCGGCTATGCCGCTCTGCTGCGACCTTGCCCAGGCTGCCAGGGTCAACAGTGGCACGTGCAGCGAGTGGCCGCGCTCTGTCAGTTCGTAGTCGACGCGCGGTGGAATGGTCGCAAACGAAGTGCGTTTGACCAGGCCATCGCGTTCCAGCCCACGCAGTGTCATCGCCAGCATCCGATGGGAGACACCCGGTATCGCCCGCTGCAGGGCATTGAACCGCATGGTGCCGCCGGACAGTACGCCCACCACCATGATCGTCCACTTGTCTCCGACCCGGTCCAGGATTTGTCCCAGGGCCTTGCAGTTGGCCGCGCCCTCGGCCGCGTAGTCGATCTCGACCGGCTGCAGGTTCGGCTTGGACATTTGGCTCTCCTTGGCCGCCAGGTACGGTCACCCGTGATCGTGACGATCAGTTCTGACCGTTCTTGCGCGATGTTCCGGTTACCATCATATCGCTACGCACTAAAGGTTCGTAACGGAAGGTTCCAGCATGAATATCGGTGTAGGCGGCGCGAGCGGCAAGCTCGGCCAGGCAGTTTTGCGCGAGCTACAGGCCCGCGCTCCGGGACACAGGCTCACTGCCATATCGCGGACGCCCGAGCAGGCGCCGGCAGGGGTGGAAGGCCGGCTAGGCGACTACGACCGGCCGGAGACTCTGGCCAAGGCCTATAGAGGGCTCGACCGTCTGCTGCTCATCCCGACCAGCGATATGCGTCCGGGCATGCGGGGCGACCAGAATATCGCCGGCATCCGCGGGGCGGTCGCAGCCGGAGTGAAGCACATCGTGCTGATGTCCGCCGCGGGGACGCGCGAGGAGGAGGAGCCCGCCATTGGAGCATCCTACTGGCGGGGTGAGCAGGAGCTGATAAAGACGGCGCCGAAGTGGACCGTGCTGCGGATGAACTATTACGCGGAAAGCCTCCTCGACGAAGTGCAGACGTCGGCAGCGCAGGGCGCCCTCGCCGGCATCGCCGAGAATCGCGTTGCATTCGTCTCGCGCGACGACATCGCGGCAGCGGCAGCCGGCATCCTCATAGGCGACGGCCACGCCGGCGCCATCTACAACGCCACGGGTTCACGCAGCTATACCGGGGCCGAGCGGGCTGCCCTCATCTCGGAGGTGATGGGCAAGCCCCTCGGCTACATCACGGTCCCGGCCGAGACGCTTCGCGCCGGAATGATCGAGGCTGGCCTTCCCGATTTCGTCGCCAACGCCGTGGTCAGCATCCAGAGCATCTTCGCCGATGGCGCCCTCGACATCGTCACGGGGGACATCGAGAAGCTGGCCGGGCGACCGCCGCGGGATCTTCGCGACCTGGTGTCAGAGCGTTTCAAACCATCGACGAACTGAGGAACGCAAAACCAGGGTCAAGCCGCTCATCTTGCTCACATCCGTTGGACTGGCTGGGGCGCTAGGATTCGAACCTAGGAATGGCGGTACCAAAAACCGCTGCCTTACCACTTGGCGACGCCCCAACGCGCGCGTTCCTACACGCTTCACAATACCGACGCAACCAATCGGAAATCGCCGCAGTTAGGCGCTTGAGTTGCCTCGGGAGCGAGTCTATAACGCGCCTCGTTAGCCGCTGGCCACCCGCCGAACCATCCCGGAGTTCGGCACCAAGGGTCCAGAGGGCAATCTGACGGAGTATAGCGCAGCCTGGTAGCGCACCTGCTTCGGGAGCAGGGGGTCGAGTGTTCGAATCACTCTACTCCGACCAATCAACCCCGGCCTCGCAAGAGGTCGGGGTTTTTCTTCGGCGGCATGGGCGCTGGACAGACACTGAGCACTGCCTCACAGCCGCCGATGCCGGACTCGTTTCCGGCGCGCCCTAAACCTCCGCCACGCGCGACCCCTGGCCGACGACCATTGCCGCCTCGATCGCCTGCTGCTCGCTCCAGCCCGCGCCGTCCTGCATGGCGGCGCTCAGGCGTGGTGGCGACAGCCGCTGGGACAGTTCGGCCACCAGGCGTTGGTGGGTGACCTGCTCGGTCCATTCCCGGCTGGCGTTGCCTTTGGCGTAGAACGCCTCGGTAAACCCGAGCAGCCGGGCGGCGAGCTCGGCTTCTCCTTCGAGGGCGGCCACCAGGGCCAGGTGTTCCGCGGCACGCACGATTGCTGCTGGCCAGCCGAGGGCTCTCGCCTCTCGCAAGCTCTCGCTTGCGGATTGGCGCGCCGGTTCCAGCTTGCCATCCGAAAGCAGGTATGAGGCGAGGTTGCTGAGGCCCAGGGTGGCCTGTCGGCGGTTATGGTCCGGGCCGCCGAGCATGCGTTGGATCCCAGTGATGGCACTCGCGACCTCGCCGGCGATGAAGTCCATTTCTGCGAGGGCGATTTGCGCGCTCGCCACACCCCGGGAATCGCCGACGCTCCTGCACACGGCCATGGATCGTCCGATCAAGGTTCGAGCCGCCGCGACGTCGCCACCCAGATACGCCGCCACACCCTTGGAGCGGAGGCAACTCGCCAGCGGTTTGGTCGGACCAAGCGGCTCAAGCACCTTCAGGGCGTCTTCGAGATACGGCAGCGCTTTTCCGATGGTCTCCATGGTCAGCAGCGCGGCGCCGGCGCGGGCCAGGGCTTCGCCGAGATCGAGATCGCGGCCGGCGGAGCGGAACAGCTGAACCGCCCGATCGGCAAAGGCAAAGCCGGAGTGATCGCCGTGCGCGCTGTTGGAGGTCTTCGACAGATAGAGCCGCCCTGCGATGTCGGGCGGCGTACCCTGGTCGATCTGGAGCATCGCCACTTCGCTCCAGCGCTCGCGTTCACGGAACAGCGAAAGCTCATCCCAGAGCCGGATGCTCAGCGTGGCAAGCTGAACGCCGAGCTTTGCCTCGCCTTCAGCTCCAAAGGCCCATTCCAGTGAGGCACGCACATTGTCGAGTTCCGGCTCATACCGACCCAGCCAGGTGGCGGTCGGCGTCCTGGGCCAGGTCTCCCGGCCCTCGGTGAACCGATCAATCAGGTAGGCCGCGAGCTCGCGCTGCCGACCCGGCTCGCCAATATCGCCCTGCTTGTCCAGGGCATATCTGCGCGTCGTCTCGAGCAGGCGGTAACGCGGCTCGGCTTCCGTCAGGTCCACTGCGACCAGCGACTTTTCCACCAGCGAGGATAACAGGTCGAACACCTCATCCTCGGCTATCGGCGCGCCGCTGGCGACCCGCATCGCCGATGCCAGCGAGCAGCCGCCGGCGAACACCGCAAGCCGGCGCAGCAGCGCCTGTTCTTCGGTGGGCAGCAGATCGTAGCTCCAGTCGAGCATGGCGCGCAGGGTCTGGTGATGTCGGGGGCCGGCCCTTGTCGACCGGCGCAGCGTCATGAACGACGCGCTGAGATTGCTGGCCAGCCAATCGGGGCCCATCATTTTGAGCCGCCCGACCGCCAGCTCGATGGCCAAGGGGATGCCGTCGACCTGCTTGCAGATGCTGGCGATGGCGGGGGCATTGCCCTCATCGAGCACGAACCCATCGACTATGGCGGCGGCACGATCGACGAACAACTGCACGGCGCTGTGCGCGACCGCGACAGCCGGACTTATTGCCTCCGGGCGGGCTGGATAGGCGAGGCTCGGCACCCGATATTGGCTCTCGCCGGAAACCGCCAGACTCTCGCGGCTGGTCACCAGGATCGAAACCGATGGGCAGGCGCCCAGCAGCATCTCGACGAGCCGCGCCGAGGCTGCGACCAGGTGCTCGCAATTGTCGAGGATGAGCAGCACGTCCCGCTGATGCAAGTGGGCGATGGCGCTCTCGATGGCCGGCCGATCGCCAGCCACGGGCACCCCCAACGCACCGCACAACGCTTCCCCAACCAGTTGTGGGTCGGCAATCGCGGCCAGTTCCACCAGCCAGACCCCATCCGCATATCCCCCGGCGAGCCGGAAGCCGGTTTCAACGGCCATGCGGGTCTTGCCCGCGCCACCGGGGCCGGTAAGCGTTACCAGCCGGTAGCGGCGGAGGCGGGCGAGAACCTCCTCCACCTCCTCGTCGCGACCGACCAGCGAGGTCATCTGCCGCGGCAGGTTGTGCGCTTGCGGCGTCCGGCCGAGGGACTGGTCGCGCACCGCAGGCGCGGCATCCAGATGGTATGGCGCCGGGTCGGCCGCCAGCCGCAGCAATGCCTTGGTCTCGGCCGCCGGCTCGACCGACAGTTCGCGCAACAGGATATCGCGACAACGCTGATATTGCCGCACGGCGAGGGCCCGCTCACCTGCGGCGAGGTGCGCCCGCATCAAGGCCCGATGCCCTGGTTCGGCAAGCGGGTCGATCTCGACCAGGCGGGCCGCGATCGGTTCGGCATCCTTATGGCGTGCCGCCCGCTCGTAGGCCGTAAGCAGCCATTCGAAGCGTTTGGTCGCGATCCCCCGGAGTTCGGCGCGCCGGGCCTCGAGCCATTGCTGGCCAAGCGGATCGCGAATGCTCAAACCCTCGAGGAATTCTCCCTTGTATTGCGCCACCGCCCGCTCCAGCACCTCAACGGTGCTGTCGACCTCGACCTCAAGCAACGCGACGTCCGACTGCACCGTGCCCGAGGCAAAGCTCAGCTTTTCACGATCGACCTCGAGCACCTCGCTGGCCTCTGCATTGAGGGACCGCCGAAGCACGGCCAGGGTCTGGCGCAGGCTCTGGTAGGCCTGGGCCTCGCTCCGTTCGCTCCACAGCAGGGCCGCAATCTCTTCGCGACTGCCGCTTTGCCGTGGGCGGAGCGCCAGCCAAGCCAGCACAAGACGCGCCGTCTTGAGCCTGAGCTCGATCACGCGTCCATCTTGAGACCGAGCTTCGAACGGGCCCAGGAGATTGAGATACAGATGGGGCGAGGTCACAGGCCGTTTCGCTCACTGCTCGATCGAAGAAGTGAACCGTAGCAGACAGAAATTCACGGGCAAATCACGTTGCTCGCATGCCGGGATCACGTGGCCATTACGTCTGCGCCATATCTTTAATGCCCGATGCCGTTCTGGCGTGCAGCCTGAAGAGTGGCATCTGCAATTGCTTGCGCCGCTGGCGGGCCACAGCTCGCGACGTGATCATCCCGGCTTGTCGAGGTCTTTCCAGGCCTCGGCAACGGTGTGGCGCATGCGCCTAGCAGCGGATCTGCCTCATCGTCCTTGGCCGAATTGTCGCGACGGAAGGAGGTAGGCACCATGAGTTTCATTCTCGCCGCCTATGCATGCGAGCGCTATGGCACAGCAATCCTGCGCACCCGTCAGGGGCGTTCGTGGGGAGGCGTCAATGGGTGATGTTCAGTTCGCCTTCCAGGTGGCGCGCTATATCGGTGGAAGTGGCGGGGTTGCTTTCGCCAAACCGGTGCGGGCCATCGCCGCCCACCCCATCGCGGCGGCCGAAAGGGTCATGCGGACCAGGCCCTATCTGTTAGGCGAGCCGAAAAACATCCTCGCGGAAGTTTCATACCTCAACCCCGACGGCGATGAAGAGCGCGTGCTGCTCTATCACGATGGATCGGTCGCAACGCCGAGTGCCGTTCCGGCGCCATCGCGATAACACGCGTTTCCGCCGAAGTGACGCAGCCGGCGCTCGGGTGGCTTCAAGCGGCCGGCTGCAGGCCCGGCGCAACAGGGGTCCTGGCCGAGTTTCAGGCTAAGTCGCAGGCCGTGAGGCGAGCGTTACGGCGCTGCGACCTGCCGGGGCCAAGTTGAGGCTGCCGCGTTTCACCCATCAAAAGCCCCTCGCGACAAGGCAGCATGCCCCTTGCGGCGACCGTTACGAATCCGCCACGCTGACCGGCAGTGTGTGAGATGGGCACCTGTGGTTGAGCGGTCCGCATTTGGTCAGTTGTTGCGCTATCCCGGCTTCGTGCGCCTGTGGCTTGCCGACGGGTTGTCGACGTTCGGGACGTTCATTTTCGGCCTGTCGCTGCAACTGTTGCTGATCCATACCCTCGATGCCGACCAGCTGGAGATCGGCTGGGTCCGGTCGGCGCAGTGGCTGCCCTCGCTGCTGTTCGGCCTGGTGGCGGGGGTGGTCGTCGATCGGGTGCGGCGCAGGAAACTGCTGATCGCCACCGATGTTGCCAGCTGCCTGTTGCTGCTCTCCATCGCCGGACTGGGCATCCTGGGGATGCTCTCGCCGCTGGGGCTGGCGGTGCTGGTGTTCCTGCTCGGCTGTGCGGCGGTGCTGCAGGGCGGAGCGCATCAATCGTTCACCGCCGACCTGCTGCCGCCGAGCTTGCTGCCCGCAGGAAGCGTGGTCATGACCCAGACCTACACCGCCGCGCAGACCCTGGGGCCTTTGCTCGCCGGCCTGCTGGCCGGCGTAGTCGGGGCCCCGGTCACCATGCTGATCAATGCCTTCACCTATGCCGCCTCGGCAGTGCTGCTCGCCGGCGTTCCGGATCCGCAGCCATCAGAGCTACGGGCGCCAGCTTCGGTCGGCGCCGACCTCCGGGAGGGGATTGCCTGGGTCTACCGGCACCCCTTCCTCGCGCCCTATGCGGTTTGCCTCCATGCCTGGTTCATCGCCAATGCGATCGCCGGAACGGTCTACATCTTCCATGCGACCAGGCTTGGGCTCGATGCCGGCGCCGTCGGATTGACCCTGGGAGTGGCGGGGTTGGCCGGCCTGCTGGGGGCCGGATTGGCGGAGTGGGTGGCGAGGGTGCTCGGGACTGGCAAGGCCATCCTCCTCTGCGATTACCTGACCGGAGCGGGCTGGCTGCTGGTGGCGGTAGCGCCCCAGTCGGGCCTTACACTCTATGCGCTCATCGCGGCGCAGCTCGTTTACGGCGTCGGCTTCGGCTTGCGCGGCCCGCTGGAGATGAGTTTCCGCAACGCCGTGACGCCCTCGCGGTTGCGGGGACGAATGAACACCACCATCCGTTCGATCAACTGGGGCCTCATCGCGCTGGCCGCCCCGTTCGGCGGCTGGTTGGCCCTGCAGTTCGGCGACCGCACGGCGCTGGCCATTGCCGGAGCGACGATGCTGGGGACGGGGACGGTGCTGCTGCTCTCACGTTTCCGCGGCGCCTCGATGCCGACCGACGCGTCAGCCTAGCGCTGCCATGAGGCGGGTTTCATTGGCCCACGACCACCGGCCCCGCCGCTATGCCGCACTGCGTTTGAAGCGGTAGCGCAGACGCCGCAGGAACTGGTTGACGCCCACATAGGTCTCCAGACGCCGCAACTGGCCGACATCGCCGGCGTTCTCGGCGAGCAGCTTGCGGTCCGGCTCGCCGAAAGCCGGGTGCTCGTCAAACGCGAGGAGCGCCGAAAACGCCGCGAGCGCCCTGCCATAGCTGAACTTGAGACTCGCATCGTTGAAAATGCCCTGGAAGAGTGGCGCGCCGGAGGTGTTCTGGCCGTGGATGCAGTAGCAGTAGGACAGCGGGTCATCCAACAGCGCCAATGAGCGCGCCTGGAGCATTGCCTCGACCAGCGCCGTATCTTCACCCCGGGCAGCATCCGGATAGCGGGGCAGCACGTTCTTGAAGGCGATCATCGAGCCTTCCCAGACGCGTGTATTCGACAGTCTCAGCAGCCTCTGGCGGGGCGACCACAGGCATAGTTGCCGCAGGAAGACGGCATCGGTCCTGGCCTGCAGCAGCGCCCCGACGCCACGCTCAAGGCGATGGACACCATAGATATCGTCATCGTCCCACACGCAGACGATCTCGCCCCGCGCCTGATCTACGCTGACGTTTCTGAGCAGCCCGAGCGATAGTTGCCGGTCGGCGGGGACGAGACGCACATCGGCTCCGCTCTGCTCGACGAGATGCTGCAGCGCGGCAGTGGTCGTGCCGCAGACGACGATCAGCTCTTTGTTACGATAAGTCTGCCTCCTGAAATAGCCGATCGAGGCGCGGACCCGGGCAACATCGCCCCGCGTTACCATAAGGCATGAAACCAGCGGCCCCGTCGTGCTGCCCGTGGTGGCAATCAGGCGGTCGGGCGTGACTCGACTCGAGGTCCCCGTGAGGCTCCGGTCGTAGATGTATACCTGTTGGTTGATCATCGAAGGCGAGGCGTCCGGGCGGTACTATTGTGCCAGATGTGGACCAGCAGTCGCTGATTCTGTCCACGATGCTGGGGTGTAAATGTCCGGGGGGCGTCGGGCCGCTTACCGCGTCATCCGTTACTGGACGATACATCCAATGCGGCTTGCCTCAGCTTGCGCCGCGGTCCACCGGCGTCAGGTAGGGCAGCCGCGCCGCCTCCGGCATCGGGCCGAGCCGGGCGATCATCTCGATATTGGGGTGCATCGAGCGGTGGAGATGCGTCTCCAGCATGCGGCAGGCGCTGTCGAGATCGCCGTCGAGCAGCAGGTCGTAGATGCTCCGGTGCTCCTCCAGCATGGTGGAGATTTCGGTACCGGTGCGGTGGCTGCGGAAGGTGGCGTGCGTGGCGATCAGCAGCAGCTGGCTGCGCTGCACCGCCTGCAGCAGCTGCCGGTTATTGCAGCGGGCTACGGTGTCGATGTGCAGGTCCTGCTCGATCCCCTCGAGCTCCATGATGCCGCGATCGCCACCCTGCGCCCGCATCACCCGGTCGCGGCGGGCGGTCAGCTCCGCCTCGGTGAATTTCGGAAACGCCTGGCGCAGCGCTACCGGCTCGAGGATCCAGCGCATCTCGTAATGCTCGCGGATCGATTCGGCGGTCAGCGGCCCGGCATACCAGCGCTGGTTGGCCTCCTGGACGATAATGCCGGTGCGGGCCAGCCGGGTCAGCACTTCGTGCGCGATGGTCCGGCTGACCCCATAATGCTCGGCCAGCGCCGATTCGTTCAGCATGAACCGGCCATAGGCGAGGCTGGCGGCTACGGCGTGCTCGACCTCGGGATAAATCTTCAGCCCGATATTGCGCGGCGAGCCGTCGGCCTCCAGCGCCGCCGGCAGCACCAGGCCCGCTTCGATGAGCTCGAGCCGCAGCGGTTTTGGCGCCGTCTCGCCGCCGCGGGCAATGAAGCCGCGTCCGGCAAAACTGCCGATCAGCCCTTCGTCGCTCAGCCGCTTCAGGGCGGCGGCCGCGGGGATGCGGCTCGCCTTGAAGGCCCGCGCCACATTGGCCTCGCCGAGCACCAGCCCAGCCGGAAACGCCCCCGCTTCGAGGTGCTCACGGAGCACCGTATAGATGGTCTGGTACAGCGGCGCTTCGGGCTTGGGCGACATCGGGCGTCGTTCTACCATTTGGGTGCCCCTCTGTCAGTCGGCGCCGAAGATCGCATATTTCCGGCAACTGCTTGCAATATCCATAAGTCGCCGATCCCCGCCCACCATCGCGCTTTGGGCAGCGCGCTGTATTGCTTGGCGCGCACCATTCTATCGTGACGCACTCTGCATGCAATATGCATTGACTCTCGTCGCAGCGATTTGCAAGAGTGTTGCCGTCGCTGGAGGAAGCGACGAGGGAGGCGGCCGCCTTGCCGGCCGTGACATGGCGTTCCCCCGGACGCCGGAGGAGAGTTTCGATGAAGTTCGCACGTTTGGTGCTGGCCTCGGCCGGCCTCGCTACCCTTTTGTCCGGCGCCGCAGCGGCGCAGGAGACGGTGATCGGCGGCATGATCTTCCAGCAGGATCAGTTCTTCCGCGGCATCCAGCTCGGCATGGAGCAGAGCGCCAAGGATGGCGGCGCGACGCTGTTGCAGGGCAATTCCGAGAACAAGCTCGAAAAGGAAGCCGAGCTGGTCGACACCTTCATCGCCCGCGGGGCCAAGGCGATCGTCCTCGCCCCGCTCAATGGCGATGCGTCGATCCCGGCGCTCGAGCGCGCCCGTGACGCTGGCGTCAAAGTGGTGCTCTACGGCACCTCGATCAATTCCGATTTCCAGGTTGCCGATATCGGCACCAGCCAGCTCGATATCGGCCGCTTCACCGGCGAGGCGGCGGCCCGCTTCATCACCGAGACTTTCGGTGGCAAGGCCAAGGTGGCGCTGCTCGGCTTCCGCTCGCAGCTGCAGCAGATGAGCGACGACCGCACCAATGGCTTCCTTGAAAAGGCCAAGGCCGGCGCCGAACTCGATATCGTCGCGACGCAGGATGCCTGGCTCGCCGAGAACGCCGTGACCGTCGCCACCGACATCCTCACCGCCAATCCCGGGCTGCAGGTGATCTATGCCGCCAACGAAGGCGGCACCGTCGGCGCGGTGCAGGCGGTGCGCGCCGCGGGGCTGCAGGGCAAGGTGTTCGTATTCGGCACCGATGGCTCGGAGCAGCTGGCCGGGTTCCTGCTCGATGAGGATAATGTGCTGATCGCCACCACGGCGCAGCAGCCCTTCGAGATGGGGAAGAAAGCCACCGACGTGGCGCTCGCCGCCGCCAAGGGCGAGGCCACCGAGAAGGCCTACGACATCCCGCCGCTGGCGCTTTCCCGCTACGACCTCGAGGCGGTAAAGGCCTATGCGGCGAGTGTGAAGCAGTAATCGGCCCCTGCCGCCGGTCCTCTGGAGCGAGATTAGGAAAAGTTGCAGACTTTTCCGGTTCGATCTCGCGACAAAACAAGGGCTTGGATCAGGATGGCGCTTCAACGAAGCGCAATCCTGATCCGGGATCGGCGGCGTCCTCGGCTCGGGAGTCTCCGGATGCGCGGCGCCATCGAATTCCGCGACGTCAGCAAGGCCTATGACGGCACGCTGGCGCTGTCGCATTTCTCGCATGCCTTCGCGCCCGCTCGCGTGCATGCCCTGATGGGTCGCAACGGCTCCGGCAAATCCACCGCCATCAAGATCCTCGCCGGCGCCGTACAGCCGAGCTCCGGCACCATGTCGGTGAATGGCAGCGAGGTGAGCTTCGCCACACCGTCTGAAGCCTTTGCCGCCGGCATCGTCACTGTGCACCAGGAACTGTCACTGGTGCCCTCGCTGTCGGTGGGCGAGAACATCTTTCTCGGCCGGCTGCCGAGGCGCGGCCGCTTCGTCGACTGGAGCGAACTACACCGGCAGGCCGCCGCGCTGCTCACCGAAATGGAGCTCGGGATCGAGCCGCGTCGGCTGGTCGAGACCCTGAGCCTGGGCCAGCAGCAGATGGTCGAAATCGTCAAGGCGATGAGCTTTGCCCCATCGGTGCTGATTCTCGACGAGCCGACCTCGGCGCTGGCGGCGCGCGAGGTCCAGCACCTGTTCGATCTGGTCCGCCGGCTCAAGGCGCGCGGCGTGACGGTGATCTACATCACCCACCGGATGAATGAGCTGTTCGAGCTGGCCGACACCTGCACCGTGGTCCGCGACGGCCACTATGTCGGCACCATCGAGATATCAGATGCGACGCCAGCCAAGATCGTCGAGATGATGTTCGGCGACGTGGCGAAAGCCTCGCGCCCGGCCCGCCGGGCGGTCAACCGCGCGGCGCCGGTGCTGTCGGTTCGCGCCCTCAGCCGGGCCCCGGCCTTCACCGACATCTCGTTCGAGCTCTATCCCGGCGAAGTGCTGGGGATGGCCGGCCTGCTCGGCGCCGGCCGCACCGAGGTGCTGCGCGCCATCTTCGGCGCCGACCCGCTCGACAGCGGCGAAATCAGCTTCGCCGGTCAGCGCGCCGACAGGCCGACGCCGAAGCGGATGAAGGCGCTGGGGCTCGGTTACACTCCGGAAAACCGCAAGGAGGTTGGGTTGGTGCAGATGGCCGCCATCCACGACAACCTGATCCTCGCCAGCCTCGATCGCATCGCCCGCGCCGGCTTCACCAACCGCGCCCGCGAGGCTCCGTCGGTGGCGCGCCAGATCCGCGATCTCGGCATCAAGGTCGCCGATCCGCGGCTGCCGGTCTCGACCCTTTCGGGCGGCAACCAGCAGAAGGTGGTGATCGGCAACTGGCTCAACACTGCGCCGAAAGTGATGTTCTTCGATGAGCCGAGCCGCGGCGTCGATCTCCAGGCCAAGCAGCAGATCTTCGAGATCATGTGGGCTGAGGTCGACGCGGGCCTCTCTTCGATCTTTGTGTCCAGCGAACTCGAGGAACTGCTCGATGTCGCAGACCGCATCCTCGTGCTGCATCACGGTCGCCTCGTCGCCGAAGTGACGCCGGAGACCACCAACCTTACCGAACTCTACCAGCTCTGCATGGAGGGACACCCCCGATGAGCGTCGACGCCGAACGCACCACGCCGCGAGGCGGCTTCAGCCTCACCATGCTGCGCTATTTCGTCATGGAGCTGATCCTCGTTGCGCTGATCCTCGTTCTGGTCATCGCCGCACCGGGCTTTGCCAGCCTCCCGAACCTGCTCAATGTGCTGCGCGCCGTCTCGATGCTGGGGATCATCGCCTTCGGTATGACCGCGGTGATCATTGCCGGCGAGATCGATCTCTCGGTCGGTGCCGGTGCGGCGCTGGCCGGCTGCATCCTCGGCTGGACCTGCGGCGCGCTCACCGACAGCATCGGCCCCTGGCCGGCCGTCGCTATAGGTGCGCTGGCCGCCATCGCCGTTGGCATCGGTTGCGGCGTGTTCACCGGCAAGATGCGGCAATGGTTCAACGTGCCGAGCTTCATCACCACGCTGGCGATGCTGGCGGGCCTGCGCGGCATCGCCAACCTGATCTCGGGCGGCTTCCCGATCACCAGCTTTCCCAAGGGCTTCAACTTCTTCGGCGCCGGCAATGTCGGCGGCGTGCCGACCCCGGTGTTCTTCTTCCTCGCGGTGTTCGCCGCCATGCATGTGCTGATGAAATACACGAGCTTCGGCCGCGCCGTTTACGCCGTGGGCGGCAATGCCGAGGCCTCGCGGCTATCGGGCATCGACGTCTACGGCACCAAGACTTTGGCCCTCGCCATCACCGGTGGGCTCACCGCGCTCAGCGGCATGCTGATCGCCAGCCAGATCGGCTCGGGCAACGGCACCGCCGCCACCGGCATGGAGCTCAACGTCATCGCCGCGGTGATCATCGGCGGCACCAGCCTCTTCGGCGGCAAGGGCCGCATCTGGGGCACCCTGCTCGGCGTGCTGTTCCTCGGCTGCATCAATAACGGCATGGTGCTGATGAACGTCTCCGAGTATTGGCGCCTCGTCGTCTCTGGCGCCACCATCCTTGCCGCCGTGCTGCTCAATCAGGTGCTGGAGCGCGGCATCAAGCGGTGAGTGTCTGCCACCAGCGGCACCCAAGGTTTCGATGTCATCCCGGCGCAGGCCCATATGCGCTAGGCTACTGTTGTAGTTACGGTCGTGCCCACCCACGACACCGAGTTTGGGGCGCTGTTTGGTGGCAAGTTCGCCGAAGGGCCTGCATCAAAGCAGCGGCAATCCCCAGGAAGCACCTGTGACAGCCTAGGATGCCCTCAGTCGATACAACCCGGCGCCATGGCTCGGCAGCGTCGCGGCGAAGGCGCCGGCGTGCCGGCCGAGTTGCTGTCCGGTCCACAGGTCCGTCACCTCGGCGCTGTCGATGCCAAGTGGCGCAAGCTTGAAGCCGACCTCGCGCTCCGCCTTGCCGGTATTGAACAGCGCCAGATAGGCATCGCCGTTCGTAGCCCGCGCCGTCCACACCCGGGTACCGTCCATGACGAAATGCGGCTGGTTGTCGGTACTCGACTGATTGACCGCCAGCACCTCGCGGTTGGTGAGCAGCGCCAGGGTCGGGGCATCGAGATGGCGCAGGTCGCCGCCCATGATCAGCGGCGAGCGGGCGATGGCCCAGAGCGTCATCACCGTCCGCTGCTCCGCCGGGGTGAAGCGCGTGTCGCGATCGCCGAGCGCCAGCCGGCCGAGCGGCAGCATGTCGGCGTCCGGCCAAGCGCCGGGGCGCCGCCACGGGTTCCAGTTCTCGAGCCGCACGAACTGCGCCTCGAGCATCGCCCACTCGTCCCAGAAATCATCGCTGATCCGCCACAGCTGCGCGTACTCGCGCACGTGTTCGGCCCGGATCACCGGCGTTTCGCCCGGTGACAGCGACAGCACCATCGGCCGGCCGGTCTTGACGATGGCATGGTGCGCCGCTTCGATCTCGGCGCCGTGCGCATCATAGGGACGGCTCATGTCGTCCATCTTGATGAAATCGACGCCCCACTCGGCATAGAGCGCAAATATGCTGTCATAATAGGCTTGCGCGCCGGGCTTCTGCATATCGACGCCGTACATGTCGGGGTTCCAGCTGCAGATGCTGGTGGTGTCGGCAATGTCGCGCGCCCGCACCGAAGTGCCGAGTACCGGCAGGTTGTGCTCGACCGCCAGCCGCGGGATGCCGCGCATGATGTGGATGCCGAACTGCAGCCCCAGCCCATGCACCTGCCGCGCCAGCTCGGCGAAGCCGACCCCGTTGGCAGCCGAGGGGAAGCGGTTCAGCGCCGGCGTGACCCGCCCATGGCCGTCCATCGTCGGCACCGGCTTGGTGTTGTAATTGTAGCTACTGGCTTCCGGCTCGTACCACTGGATGTCGACGGTGAAGACGTCATAGCCGAAGGGCAGCAGCTTCTCGGCCATGATCGCCGCGGTCTCCAGCGCCTGCGCCTCGGTGATCGTGGTGGCAAAGCTGTTCCAGCTGTTCCAGCCCATCGGCGGGGTCGGGGCGAGAATGGTCATGGTTGGCGTCGATCCGGTTACTGAGACCGCGACGCCAACCCCCAGCCAGCTGCGACGTCAAGCCTCGCCACCGCCGACCGGGTGAACCCGAAAGCATTTGCCCGATTTCAGGAGCTGGCGCCTGCCAACATAGCCTCGATTTCCGCCCGCGTCGGCATCGATGGTGCGGTGCCGGGTTTCTGCACCGAGAGGCCGGCGGTGGCGCAGCCGAAGCGGATGGCATCGACCGGCGATTGGCCCTCGGCCAGCGCCACGGCGAAGCCGCCATTGAAGGCGTCGCCGGCGCCGGTGGTCTCGACCACTTTCTCCACCTTGAAGGCCGGCACCATGTGCGTGCCGGCCTCGCCATGGAGCAGTGCGCCCTTCTCGCCCAGGGTGATCAGCGCATTCTTCGCGCCGCGGCGGACGAACTCCCTGGCGGCGGCCAGCGCATCGGCTTCAGTCTCGACCCGCAATCCGGTCAGCGTTGCCGCCTCGGTCTCGTTCGGCGTGACATAGTCGCAGAGCGCGTAGATCGCGTCGTCGACCGGCAGCGCCGGCGCCGGGTTGAGGATGGTGATCACCCCGTGCTGGCGGGCCAGCGCCAACCCGGCGATCGCCGTTTCGACCGGCTGCTCGAACTGGGTGATCAGCACCTTGCTGCCGCGGATCACGCTCTCGGCCGCCGCCACGTCGGCTGGTGACAGCTTTGCCGCCGCGCCGCTCTCGACAATGATGGCGTTATTGCCGGTCTCGGTGGAAACGAAGATGAACGCCGCGCCAGTGGGCAGGTGGTCATCGATCGCGACGGCCGAAATGTCGATGCCGTCGGCCGCCCAGGCTTTCTGCGCCATGTCGCCAAAGGTGTCGCGGCCGATGCGGGTGATCATCCGCGCATCGCCGCCGGCCCGCGCCGCGGCGATCGCCTGGTTCGAGCCCTTGCCACCCGGCCCGTCCTTGAAACCCTGGCCGAGAATGGTCTCGCCCATCAGCGGCAGTCGCGGCGCCCGGAACGCCAGATCCGCCACGAAAATCCCGAGCACTGCAACAGGTGCGCGCGCCATCTCATCTCCTCCTCGTTTCGTCGGGTGCTGTCCCGCCCCCTTGCGACATCCATGGGATGCAGTGGTCAACCACCGGCGTCATCCCCGCGAAAGCGGGGACCTCTGTTTTCTTTGCCGGCATCGCAAACGGAGGTTCCCGCTTTCGCGGGAATGACACCGAGCATGTTGCCTTAGCTGAGCTTGCCCGCCTTCAATGCTGCGAGGATCCAGTCGCGATAGGTCTGGTCCTTGTTTTCGATCTCTGGGGAAACCTTGCTGGCTTCGGTCATGAAGTAAAGGTAGTCCCGCCCCATGGCCTCGCCGCGGCCGGTATGCATGTCGACGGCGAAATCCGGAATCTCCGGCAGGCGTTCGCCGAAGGCCATGGCGTGCTTGGCCCAGTTGACCATGTCGTCGGTGGTGCGGTCCTTCTTGCCCGAGGCGAGCACGCGGATGGCGTGCGCCGCGAACAGGAACCGGTCATGCGTCGGCCGGTCGAAGCGCTGGTGGGTGCGATAGAGCGTATCGACCAGCACCGGCGCATCGAGGTTGCCGAAGCCGACATCTTCGACGGAGATCACCGCCAGCCGATCCCACAGCTTCTGCTCGAGTTCGGGGCTGGTGAGGTACATCTCCCAGCCGAGCAGCACGGCATTCTCGGTGAGGCCGCGGCGGATGGATTTCTGCAGCGCCGAAATCACCTCGTCGGCGGGAAAGCCGTTTTCGGTGGTGGTGCGCTGCCACGGGTCGGGCGCCTGCTTGACCTTGATGCCGTCCTCGCTCATTTGCCGCTCACCCAGTTGGCTATGTTGTTCCACAAGGGCGCATAGCCGGCCCAGTCGACGAAGGGCGGCGGGGCCCAGTGCGGCCCGCAATCGGAGGTGAACACGGCGGAACGGCCTTTGCCGAACTCGGCCACCGCGATCAGCGGATCGCCGCCGACCCGCACCAGCACCTCGGCATCGGGCTTGGCCACCACTTCGTTATAGCCGAGCAGCGCCGGCCACTCGCCGGCAATGCCCTTGGTGATCGGGTGGCCGGGGTCGCCGACATGGGCGACGACGCCCTGCGGGTTCTCCCGGCGGTCGTCATGGCGAGAGAGCGTCACCGGCAGCACGTCTTCGATCGCCGTGCCGGCATACTGGCCCTTGGCGTCGATGCCCTGGAAGGTCAGGTAGCCGCCGATCATCACGAGGCCCCCGCCATTGAGCACATAGTCCTTGATGGCGGTCAGCCGATTGGGCAGCGGTACCGAGCGCACGAACGTGTCGGGGTGGAGCAGCAGCGTGTTGGCGCCGATGTCCGACAGCATCACCACGTCATAGGCGGCGAGCGCCTCGGCGGTCTGCGGGAAATCGCGGGCGGCGAGGTGGTTGGGGAGGAACGTCACCTCCCAACCGCCGCTCTCCAGGGCGGCTTTGAGCCACCTCACCCCTTCGTTGTATTCGGTGGTGGTGAAGCTGTCGAAACCCTTGGTGTGGATCGAGTGGGTGACCCAGGATTCCCCGGCAATCAGTACGCGCTTGCTCACGCTGTAAAGTCCTTCTGAGTGGGTGCGCCGACCGACTGGCGCATGATGAGTTCGACCGGCAGCCGCGTCAGCAGCGGCGGCGCTTCGCCGTTGAGCAACGCCAGCAACGTCAAAAAGCCCTGGCGGCCGAGCTGCTCGACCGGCTGGCGGATAGCGGTCAGCGGCGGCGTCAGCAGCGCGCCGAACGGCATGTCGTCGAAGCCGATCAGCGAGATGTCGTCGGGGACGCTCACCCCGGCCTCCTTGAGCCCCATCACGGCGCCGATGGCGAGATAATCGGAAGAGGCAAAAATAGCGGTCGGCGGCAGCGGCAGCTCGAGGAACTTTCGCGTCGCGGCGCGCGCCAGCTCCGGCGCGAAGCTGCCCATCGCGACATACTCGGGCCGCACCGCGATGCCGGCCTCGTTCATCGCCAGCAGAAACCCCTCGCGCCGCTCGGTCACCGTCAACAGGCCATGCGGGCCGCCGAGATAGGCGATGCGGCGGTGGCCGGCTTCGATCAGGTGGCGGGTCGCGGTATGCGCCCCCTCGGTGTTCTCGACGAACAGCCGCGGCACGCTGACCCCGGGGATGTCCTCGTCGACGATGACGACGTTCTTCCGCTTGCCGATCAGGTTGGCGAGCGTTCCATCATCGGGGGTGTTGGTCATCATCACCAGGCCATCGATATGGCGGTCATGCAGCCGCTCCAGCGAGGCGATCTCGCGGTCGCGGTCCGAGCGGGTCGAGCTCATGAACACGGTGTAGCCGTGCCGGTCCGCCTCGTCCTCGAAGGCCGAGGCCAGCTCGGCAAAGAACGGCTCACGGATTTCCGGCGTCACCAGGCCGACCGCCTCGGTCTTGCCGGTGGAGAGGCGTTTGGCGAGGAGGTTCGGCCGGTAGTCGAGCTTGGCGATCGCCGCATCGATCCGCCCCGCCGTCGAGGGCGGCAACTCGATACGATTGTTCAAGTACCGGGACACCGTTGTCGGCGACACCCCGGCATCCTGCGCCACATCATGGATTGTTGCCATTGCACCCCCACTCGCACGGGTAAGCTAGATCGATGCAAACGCTTTAGTAAAGCGGTTTCGTAACCGGATTCCCTGATGTCTTGCATGTCGATGGGCCACCTTGCTTCCCAACACTCGGTGTCATCCCTGCGAAAGCAGGGACCCAACTCACCGCGGCACAATTGGATAGATGGGTCCCAGCTTTCGCTGGGATGACACGCGGTGTTGGTGTGAGATCCTTGCGTCCAAGGATCACCGCCAAATACTACCAGACGATCGGATGCACCTCGCCGGTCGAGACGTTGACGAAGCCGTCCGGCGCCAGCGGCGAGGGCGCCACCAGCACCCAGGTCCAGGGCGCGCAGGTGAGCGTCGCGAACATCAGCCGTTCCGGAAAGCCCGGGTTCCAGCGCGGCCGGAAGGTCGGCTCGTACATCCAGTCGACCGCTTCTGCGGCGCGGTAGAGAGCCTGCATGTCGGCGTCGAGCTCTGCTGCCGGGCGCTTACTCATCAGCCCGCCGATCTCGAACCGCACCGTTGCCGTGACCTTGCCCTTGTGCACCAGCGCCCAGCCGCCCTGTGTCTCCCGCAGCGTGTTGACCGCCAGCGCCATGGCGGCGTCCGATGAACCACAGGTCCAGATATTGTGTTTGTCGTGCGCCACCGAGCAGGCGACGGCGGTGTCCGGATCGCGGGGGCCGCAGCCGCGCCAGAACATCTTCGCCACTTTCCCCTCACCGGAGAAGCGATCGACGATGGCGAACTTGGTGAGGTTCTCGCTTTCGAGCCGCTGCACCTCGCCGTCCACGACCGGCAGCTCCATGGTGTAGAACTCCGGATGCCAGTGGAACGGTCGGATCACCGCCGACTGCATGGTCTTCCGCCCCGGCGCCGCCTTGATGGCAAAGTCCCCGGCGGTGATCTCGCGCTGGATATTGATGGTTCGCGTTGCCCATTCCGGCCAGGCGATATCCGGCACCTTGCCGATGAACTTCGTGCCTTCCGAAATCTGCGCCCCATCGGCCCAGACCTTGGCGATCTTCAGCGACGAGACATCGTCGAGCAGCACCATGTCGGCGAACCGCCCAGGCGAGATCGAGCCGACCCAGGGCGTGAGTCGCATGTGCCGCGCCGGGTTGATCGTCGCGCACTGGATGGCGATCTCGGCCGGCAGGCCCGCGGCGATGGCGGTGCGGATATTGTGGTCGGTGGCGCCGGTCTCGAGCGTCAGCGTGGCGCTGCGGTCGTCGGTGGCGAAGGCGACCTGGCTCCAGTCGACCAGTCCCTTCTGCAGCAGCCCGGTGACGATCTCGGTCATCGAGTGGATGCGGATCTCGATGAACAGGCCGTGCCTGAGCTTGTCCCAGGCTTCGTCGGCCGTCATCATCTCATGGTCGGAGGCGAGGCCGGCCGCGGCGAAGGCGTTGATTTCGCCGAGCGTGCGGAGGCCCGCGCCGTGGCCTTCGACCACGCCACGCGCCGCGAAAGTCGCCTCGATCATCCCCCATAGCCGTTGGTGCGAGGGGTTTTCCGGGTTCCACACCGCCGGCCAGTCCATCACCTCGTCGAGCCCGGTGACCATCGGGCTGGCGGCCATAAACTTTGCCTGCTCGTCATGGCCGAAATACCCACCGCCCCACTCGTACGCTGTGGGCGGCACGGCCGAGCCGGGCTGCGGGAAAACCTTCAGCGGCGAGCCCGCTTGCCGCGCCGTCAGCCAGAATTCGAGGTTGTGCGGGCCATCGACATTGGAGAATTCGTGGCTCGCCTCGCAGGTCCAGGTATTGCCGCGCGGCATCACCAAGGCCGCTTCCCATTCCGGCGTCAGGTGCGAGCTCTCGATATGCTTGTGCACCTCGCCGAAGCCGGGCACTGCGGCGAGCTTCGGCTCGTGGAAACGCTCCTTGACCTGCCCCTGGTACTCGCCCGTCGGCCCGACCCAGGCGATGCGCTTGCCGCGCATGACGATCTCCTGGTCGTGCATCCAGGTGCGCGAATGGACGTCGAGGAGCTTGCCGACCCGCACCGAGCGGTCGGCCGGGCGCTTGCCCAACGCCACCAGCAGCAGGTCCTGCCGGATTTTGACTTCGTCGGCGGCGGTGATGAGGAGGTCGTCGGGGAGGGAGGTCATAGAGATATCCTATTGATAGAGACGGCCCCCTCCCATCCTCCCCCATGAAGGGGGAGGTGCCCCGCCAGCGTGTTTGGCACGATCGAGCCGCAGCCTCGACTCTTCACCTCCCCCTTCATGGCGGACTTCGAGCCGTCCCGTAGGGCAAATCGCTCCAGTGGAGCGATTTGAGGCGAGAAGGCCATGAGAGCCATGCTCGAATGGCGAGGGAGGGGGCCGTCTGCTTCAGTTGGGCTCAAATTCCGTACTTCTTCTTCCAGATCCCGATCAATCGCAGCGACTCCGCCGCGATCCCCGCGATCAGCTCTTCACCCTTCTGCGCCGTAGCCGGTCGCGGGTCGCCGAAGACGCCCGATCTGTTGAAGGCCGAGAGTTTCATCGGCTCGGCGCCGAACAGCTCCGGGAACTCTGGATATTCCGGTGCGGCGCGCTCCATGCGCACGGTCTCGGGCGCCAGCGCCAGCATCATCGAGGTCTCCACCTCGTCGGCGTGGTAAAAGCCCGGCCCGGCCGGCTCGCTCTCCATCAGCTCGGCGGCCAGCGCTTCGAGCCTGGGATAGTCGAGATGCAGCACCGGAAAACCCGCTTCGCTCAACGCCCGCGCCGCGAGATTGATCGGTTCGCGGTTGCCGAAATGCCCGTTGACGGTGATCAGCCCTTTCACCCCCATGCGCTGCAGTCCGCGGCCGATATCGGTGATCGTGGCGCGCAGCGTTTCGGGCGACAGCGACAGCGTTCCGGCCCAGTCTTCCGCCGTCCAGGCATCGCCATAGGCGATGGCCGGTAGCAGCAGCCCGCCAAAACCCTCGGCGATGCGCTGGGCGACGCCGCTCGCCAGCACCGTGTCGGTGAGGAGCGGCAGGTGCGCGCCATGCTGCTCCACTGCGCCCACCGGCAGCACGGCGATCAGCCCCCGGGCAATGGCGGCGGAGACGTCTTCCCAACTGGCGCTTTGAGTATCGAGCATCAAGCCCACCCTACGATTGACAACGGCGCACGAGGAGCAAGCTTGCCGAAGAGCTCCGTCACACCAAGCGCATAGTCGACATTGCCACCGAGGCGTGTCCCCAGCGCCGCCTCGGCGATGTCGGATGCCCCGTAGCCGTGGGCGATAAGGTTGATGATCGCCGCCTGCAAGGGGCCCATGGTCGGATTGAACGCAACGCTCTCCACCGAGAAGCCCGAGATAATTTGCCCGTCATTGAGCGCCAGCACCACGGCGCCCGGGCATTTGCTGTAGGGCGCATGGGCGCGGCGGCCGGCATCGAGCAGCCGGTCGGCGATGGTCGTGGGCCAGTCATTGGCGGCGAGGTTGAGCGTCGCGTCGTAGGCGCCGGCGATCGCTCCGCGCTCGCCCAGATAGTCCGGGTCGAACGGCCACGGATAGAGCTGCGCCATGCTCAGCCGATGCCCGAGCGGGTCGATCAGTGTCAGCTCGCGGCTGCCGGCAAACTCCGAAATGTACTGCCGGCAGTGGGCGCAGGGATGCGCTTCCCCGATGGCGATGGTTTCGACCGTGGTGCCGCGCGAGGCGGCGCGGGTGAACACGAACCCCTCGCCGTGGATGGTGAAGCCCAGATGCGTGCCGGGGAATTCGACATTACCGCCCAGGATCAGGTTGCCGGTCTCGCGTTCCAGCCCCACTGCACCGACGAAGAAGTTTGAAATCGGCGGCCTTGCGATCCCCCGTGCCGGGGCCAGCGCCAGAAGCATCAACTCCTCGACGCTGCCGAGCCCGAAGCTTTGGCGCAGTATCGTCACTTCGGCGGCGAGCACGATGCTGCCCAGATTATCTTCCGGTCGGCGGGCTTTTGCTGCCACCAGCCTCGTGATTTCTGCGCTGAGCCTGTCGCCGATTTCAGCACTCTGGCGGTCAAAGCGGGCGGCCATATCGGGGTCCGCCTGGAACGGATTGAGGCTCACTTCAGGTGCCTGTGTCCTGCCGCGATTGCATTTGACAAGCGGCTTTTGAGTGTCGTTAGATCGTCATGTAAACCGGTTTACCGGACGGGGGTCAAATGGGTTCAACGCTTATCCACGGGGCGACGGTTCTTTCCGTGGACGCTGAAAATCGGGTGTTCGAGGGTGGCTTCGTCGCCATCCGCGACGGTCGGATCAGCGGTGTAGGACCTCGCGACGGCACTCCCAACCCGTCCGGCTTCGACGAGGTGTTCGACCTGACCGGACACCTCGTCATGCCGGGCCTGGTGAATGCCCATACCCACTCGGTAATGGTGCTGTTCCGCGGCCGCTCGGAAGGCCAGAGCCTGCTCACCATGGCGGGCTGGTACAACTCGATCCGCGAGCCTGAACTATCGCTCGTCGCCTCCGATGTCGGGCCTGCGGTGACGCTGAGCTGCGCCGAGATGGCGCTTTCGGGCACCACCACTTTCTGCGACCAGTATTTCTTCGCCGAGGAGATCGCCGACGCGGTGAAAGACGCAGGGCTGCGCGCCGTCATCGCCTACGGCATCGTGCAGCTGGGCGACGAGCGGCGCGGCGCGGAGGAGCTGGCGAAAGCCACCGCCTTCCTCGAGCAGCAGCGCTCGGCCGATGGCCGCATCATCCCATGGTTCGGCCCGCACGCCCCTTATGTCGATAACACCGAGGCCCTCTTGGTCGAGGAAGTGGCGGTCGCCAACAAATACGGCGTCGGCCTCCACCTCCATATGGCCTGCGGTCCGGAGGACAACGAGGAGACTGAGCGTCGCTACGGCACCACGGCGGCGGTGGCGCTCGAGCAGCTCGGCTTCTTCAAAGGCCGCATCCATGCGGCGCACTGCATCGACCTCAGCGATGAGGATATCGCGGTGTTCGCCCGCGCCCCGCACGCCTCGGTGTCCTACAACGCCTCGGCCGGGCTGCGGTCGGGCCGCGCAGGCATCTGCCCGGCGGTGGATCTGAGGGCCGCCGGGGTCACCGTGGCGCTCGGCACTGACAATGTCGCGGCCAACAATTCCTACGACATGGTCTCCGAGATGCGCGTCGCGGGCCTGGTTGCCAGCCATCGCGAAGGCGTGGCGCAGCCGCTGTCGAGCCGCGACCTCGTGCGCATGGCGACCATCGAAGGGGCGAAGGCGCTCGGTCTCGAGCACGAGATCGGCAGCCTCGAAGTCGGCAAGGCCGCCGACATTGCAGCGTTCGACCTCAGCGGCGCTGGTTATTCCGAGACGCCGGATCCCGAAACCCTGCTGGTCTATTCGGGCAGCGGGCGCGATCTGCGCCACCTTTGGGTGGGTGGAGAGCAATTGGTGCAGAACCGCAGCTTGACGCGCCGGCCCTTTGCCGACATCCGACAGGCTTACTCGGCGACTTACGCCGAGTTCTGGAACCGCGTCCAGCAAGCCAAGACGGACGCCAAGAACAAGAAAGCAGTAGCTTGACCAAACGTACTTTCATTTTTGACAGCGACGGCGGCGTTGACGACGCCCAGGCGCTCATTCTGCTGGTTGCCAACGGCAAGGTGCCAGACCTGATCACCACGGTGTTCGGCAATGTAGGCCGTGACCAGGCAACCACCAATCTCCTCGCCACCTGCGCCCAGCTCGGTGTTTCGATTCCGGTACATCGTGGCGCCGATCGCCCGCTGACCCAGCCGGTCATCGATGCCAAATACGTGCATGGCGACGATGGCCTCGGCGGCGCGCCGCGTCCCCTGAGCCAGGAAACCCATGCCTCCGACGATGGGATCGGCGTCCTGATCCGCACCTTCAACGCGGCCAAAGCCAAGGGCGAGAAGGCCGACATCCTGATGATCGGTCCCCTGACCAACCTGGCGCTGGCGCTTCGCCTCGACCCCTCGATCGTCGACGGCATCGGCACGCTCACCATCATGGGCGGCAATGTCTATGGCCGCGGCAACACCACGCCGGCCGCCGAGTTCAACATCTATGCCGACCCCGAGGGCGCCCATGTGGTGCTGACCGCCGGCATCGAGACGGTGGTGATCCCCTGGGAGCCGTGCCTCACCCACTTCATGGTGGGCGAGAGGATCGACGCGCTGTTTGCCGGGATCCCGGCCTCGCCGCTCAAGACTTTCAACGAAGCGCTGCAGAAGCATGCCCGCGAGAACGGTATCCGCCGTGGCCTGCCCGATCGCTTCCTCTATGTCGACCCGCTGGCTGCCGCCGTGGTGCTCGATCCCTCGATGGTCACCAAGTCGATCGAGGCATCGTCGAGCGTGGCGCTCGCCCCGGGGATCACCCGCGGCATGACGCTGGTCGATCCGTCCGGGCGCCTCGGCACCCCCAAGATTACGTTCGTCGAGGAGGTCGACGTCGCAAAGGTCGACGCGCTCTACGCCGTATCCGCCGCCTATTCCCCCAAGCATTAGAACAAACGCAAACAGGAGTGCGCATGTCTCTGATCTCGACTTTGGCTAAGGCCGCAGCAGGTACTCTGCTCGCCGCCTCGATGATGATGTCGACGGCGATCCCCGCCGCCGCCCAGGAATACACCAAGGACAACCCGCTCAAAGTCGCGCTGGTGCTGCACGGCACGCTCGGTGACAAGAGCTTCTTCGATGACGCCGCCGAGGGCATGAAGACGGCCGAGGCCGAGCTGCCGGTGACCGTTAAGATCATCGAGCTGGGCTATGACCGTTCCAAGTGGCAGGCCGGCCTCGCCGATGCCGCTGACTCGGGCTACGACGTGATCATCGCCGGCACCTTCGACATGACCGGCTACATCGCCGAGCTGTCGCCGGAATATCCGGACGTGAAGTTCATCGATTTCGACGATTCGCCCGATTACAGCGCCTGCGAGTGCAAGAACGTGCTCGGCGTGCAGTACACCACGGCCGCCGCGGGTTATCTCGCCGGCTACGCCGCCGCCAAGATCTCGAAGTCGGCAACGCTGGGCACCATCATCGGCATGGAATTCCCGACCGTCACCGACTTCAAGACTGGTTTCGACCAGGGCGCCAAGGCGGCCAACCCCTCGATCAACATCCTCAACGCCGTGGCCGGTTCGTTCAACGACCCTGCCAAGGGCAAGGAAATCGCGCTCGCCCAGATCAACCAGGGCGCTGACGTGGTGTTCCCGATCGCCGGCGGCACCGGTATCGGCTCGCTCCAGGCGGTCAAGGATTCGGGCAAGCTCGCCGTCGGCGTCGATAGCGACCAGGCCACCATCTTTGCCACCTCCGACCCGGCCCAGGCCGATGTGATCTTCACCTCGGTGCTGAAGAAAGTCGGCCACTCGCTGTACCTGGCGCTCGGCCAGACCATCGATGGCTCCGCCCCCTATGGCTCGCGCCAGCTGCTCGGCATCAAGGACGGCGCCGTCGGCATCGCCAAGAACGCCTGGTACGAGAAGCTCGTGCCGGCTGACGTGCGCGCCGAAGTCGACGCCATCGAAGCCAAGATCATCGCTGGCGAGATCGAAGTCGCCACCGATATGAAGTAACCTGACGGGCCCCGCGGCAAAACGCGGGGCCCACTTTGTTTTGACGGTGCGCAGAGCGGGGCAGCATGGCGCTTCTGGAAGCAATCGGGATCGGCAAGACCTATCCCGGCGGGGTTGTGGCCAATGACGGGGTGAACCTCGTCATCGAGCCGGGCGAGGTTCACGCCGTGGTCGGCGAGAACGGCGCGGGCAAATCCACCCTGATGAAGATCCTGTTCGGCATCGAACAGCCCAATGCCGGTACGCTCCTGCTCGACAACAAGCAGGTGCATTTTTCGAAGCCACGCGAAGCCATCGATGCCGGCATCGGCATGGTGTTCCAGCACTTTTCGCTGGTTCCGAGTTTTTCCGTCTACGAGAACGTGGTGCTCGGTTCCGAGCCCCGGGCCGGCATCCGGCTCGATCGCAACAAGGCGATCGCCGAGGTGCAGGCGCTCAGCGACAAGTTCCGCCTGAAGGTCGATCCGCTGCCGCCCGTGGGCTCGCTCCCCGTCGGCCAGCAGCAGCGTGTCGAGATCCTCAAGGCGCTCTACCGCAATGCCCGCATCCTGATCCTCGACGAGCCCACGGCCGTGCTGGCGCCGCAGGAAGTGCAGGAGCTGTTCGTCGCCATCCGCTCGCTGGTGGCGCAGGGCAAGACGGTGATCTTCATCGCCCACAAACTGCCCGAAGTGCTGGAGATCTCGAACTCCATCACCGTGATGCGGCAGGGCAAGACGGTCGGACAGGTCAAGACCAAAGAGGTCACCGAGAAAAGCCTCGCCGCCATGATGGTGGGGCGCGAAGTGAGCCTCCGCGTCGAGCGCAAGCCGACCGAGCAGACCGAGCGGGTCGCGTCGGTCAGTGGCCTCCGCATCGTCAATGCGCGCGGCACTGAAGTGGTCGCTGGGCTCGACCTCAACGTCTATGCCGGCGAGATCGTCGGGCTGGTGGGCGTCGAGGGCAACGGGCAGGCCGAGACGCTCGAGGCCATCGCCGGGCTGCGGCATGTGGCGGCCGGCGACATCGTCGTCGCCAACCAGAACGCCGGCCCGCTGACCGTACTGCAACGGCGCGGCCTCGGCCTCGCTTCGATTCCCGAGGATCGCATCGCCGAGGGGCTCTCCACCGGCTCGACCGTGGCCGAGAACCTCGTCGCCACCCGGCTCAATGACAGCCGTTATGTGCGTGGTGGCCTGCTCGACCTCAAGGCGATCAAGGCCAACGCGCTGCGGCTGATCGAGCAGTTCTCGATCCGCGTCGGCGGGCCCGGCTCGGCCGTGGGCACGCTCTCGGGCGGCAACATGCAGAAGGTGGTGGTGGCGCGCGAACTGAGCGAGCAGCCGAAACTGCTCCTCGTCAACCAGCCCACCCGCGGCGTTGACCTCGGCGCCACGCAGTTCATCTGGCGCACCATCACCGATGCCCGCGACAAGGGCGCCGCGGTGCTGTTGAGCTCGGCCGACCTCAGCGAATTGCTGGCGCTCAGCGACCGGCTGCTGGTGCTCTATCGCGGCAAGATCGTTGCCGCCTTCCTCAATACTCCGGACCTCACCCCCGAAACGCTCGGCACTTACATGCTCGGGCTTTCGACCCAGACGGCAGACGAAATGCAGGCGGCCCTCAAATGAGCAACATTCCCGCCATCGACCGCAACTCCCGTTTCAAGACCATCCGCCGCGAAGTCGGCCGCGCCGTCGGCGCCCTGGCGATTGCGCTGCTCGTCACCTTCATCGTCGTGCTGCTCACCTCCAAGGCGCCGCTTGACGCTATCACCCAGCTGCTCACCGCCCCGGCCTCGAAGCCGCGCACTATCGGGCTGTGGCTCGACGATGTCGCCAAGCTCACCATCACCGGGCTCGCCTTCTCGCTGGTGTTCCAGGCCCGGCAGTTCGCCATGGGCGTGCAGGGGCAGGTCTATATCGGCGCGCTGGCCGCCAGCTACGTGGCGCTGTCGCCGCTCGGCGCCAGCTGGGCCGGCATTCCCCTGGGCATCACCGCCGCCATGCTGGCCGGCGCCATCTACGGGTTCCTGCCCGGCATCGCCAAGGCCAAGCTCGGCGCTAACGAGATCGTCTCCTCGCTGATGCTGAACTACATCGCCATCGAGGTGTGCAATTTCCTCGTCCGCACCAGCCTGCCCAAGCCGCAGGCGGGGGTGCTGACCACCAATGATTTCCCTGACAGCGCCGTGTTCCCGCAACTGATCAAGCTCGAGGGGCTCAACGTCACCCGGCTTGATCTCGGCCTCGTCTTCGCGCTGGTCGCGGTGCTGGTGGTGTGGTTCGCGCTCTATCGCACCAGCTGGGGCCTGAAGCTCCGGCTGGTTGGCCATAACGCACGCTTCGCCGAATACTCGGGCATCAAGGCGACCTTCATCATGGTCTCGGCGATGACCGCGTCCGGCGCGCTGGGCGGCCTGCTCGGCTCGATGTTCGTGCAGGGCCAGGGCTATGGCAAGCTGACGGTGCTGTTCGAAGGCGGCCTCGCCTTCGAGGGCATCCTCGTCGCCATCGTCGCCCGCAGCCGGCCGTTGGCGGTGCCGATTGTCGCGCTGTTCTACGGTTATCTCAGGCAGGGCGCGCAACTGATGAACATCCGCACGGACGTGCCGGCCGAGGTGATCGGCGTCGTCACCGCAATCATTATCCTGCTCGTCTCGTCGTCCTTCTCGCTCAACTTCATCACCAGGCTGTTCAAGCGCAGCCCGTCGCCATCAGTTGCGCCTGCTGCCGTCGGGGGTGCCGCCAAATGATGGAACTGCTCATCACTGTCTTTTCGGCCACCTTCTTCGTCACCATCATCCGCACCACGACGCCTTTGCTGCTGGCAACGCTGGGCGGCCTCATCGCCGATCTCGGCGGGGCGCTGAACGTGGCGCTCGAGGGCATGATGCTGATCGGCTGCCTCACCGCGGTGATCGTCTCGGTCTATGCCCCGTGGTACGTCGCAGTCGCCGCCGGGCTCGGCGCCGGGGCGCTGCTCGGGCTGATCATGGCGTTCTTCGCCTTCCGCCTGAAGGCCGACATCATCCTTGTCGGCTTCGCCATCAACATCCTCGCGGCGGGCGGCACGGTGTTCGCACTGGCCATCGCTACCGGTGGCGACAAGGGCACTTCGATCAATCTCCAGAGCAAGGCCGTTCCGGCGGTCGACCTCAGCTTCCTCAGCGCCATCCCCGGCATCGGCCCGGTGCTCAAGTCGTTCCTCTCCGGCCACTCGGTGCTGAGCTGGCTCGCGGCCTTCCTGGTCTTTGCGGTCTGGTACTTCCTCTACCGCACGCCCTGGGGCCTGTGGCTGCGCGGTGTCGGTGAGTATCCGGCGGCGCCGGAAGCGGCCGGCATCCCGGTCAACAAGATCCGTACCTGGAGCCTCATCGTCTCGGGCGCGCTGGCCGGCCTCGGCGGTGCGCAGCTCGCCATGTTCAACTATGTCGGCTTCACCCGCGACATGACTGCTGGCCGCGGCTTCATCGCGCTCGGCGCAGTGCTGCTCGGCGCCCGTCACCCAGTCGGCGCGCTGCTCGCCGCGCTGCTGTTCGGCGCCTTCGAGGCGCTGGCGGTGGTGATGCCGGGCCTCTTCAACGACATTCCGGCCGAGCTCATCCGCATGATCCCGTTCGTCGTGACCATCGCGGCTTTGGTGCTGTTCTCGATCAGGGCGCAACGCGCGCTGGCTTTGCGAGGGGTGAAGTAGGGGGCAGAGAACTCGATGCCCCTCCCGCCCTTGGCGGGGAGAAAGCGAAAACTTGGGCTTAGCGTAGCTAAGTCCTTAGTTTTCGCCAGAGAGCGGGGGCGTGCGGAGCCACCGTGCCCGCTCACACCCCCTCGATCCGCACCGCAAACTCCCCGCGCACCAGCAGTGGCCCCACGCCTCCGTCCAACCGGCCAAGCCGGACCAGGTCGCGGGTGCTTTCGTATCTACCGTGGAAGAACGCCAGGTTGCCCCAGGGCACGTAGTAGCAAAGGTCTCCTGGGGCGGCGTCCGGGACCGGGCCGCGCACCAGCGCGGTGAGTTTCTCCGGCAGGTAGGCGATCTTCTCGTTGCCGCCGAAATCCGACATCGTCAGGTCGAGCGGCAACATGGCGGCGAATTCGCGGGCCGAGGCGTTGTCCTCGAGGCTCGCGGTGAAGCGCTGGTCGCCGAATGCAATATGAATTCTCATCGCCCCACCTTCCTGCCCCTGGCTGACGCCCGGCAACGCCGCACCGAGCATCAGTCCTCGAAGCACTTCGCGCCGCCGCATCATGCCACCTCGCCGGCGAGTTGTGGATTGGACGCGGCCCGCGCCGCCAGCGCCGTCGCAGCGGCCAACAGCACCGCCGCGAGGACGAAGGGCGCCCACCATCCCTCGGTGTCGAACAGCAGGCCGCCACCAAACGCTCCGAGCGTAATGGCCACCTGGACCAGCGCCACCTGCAAGCCGCCGCCGGCCTCGAGCTCGTGCGGCATGACCCGGGTCATCCAGGTCCCCCAGGCGACGGGGATCGGGGTGGTCAGGACACCCCAGAGAACGAGCAACGCCGCGGTGAGCCCCGCGATATGCCCCAGCGGGATCAACAGCACGGCCAACACGGTAAGGAGACCCGGCACTGCGACGAGCACCAGCTTCAGGTGCGTGCGCATCAGGTAGCCGGCCAGCGCCGTGCCGAGGAGGCCGCCGAGGCCGAGGCCGAGCAGCACCAGCGACAGCGCGTTGACGTCGAGGCCGGTCACCAGTTCGAGGAACGGCCGCAAGTAAGTGGAGAGCGCGAACTGGCCCATGAAGGCCAGCGCCGTGGCGGCCATGCCGACCGCGACGACTGGGGTGCGGAGCAGGCCGAGCATGCGCCGTGGCGAAACTTGCCGGTCGGGGGCGAGGCGCGGCAGCACCAGCCACTGCCAGATAAGGCCCAAAAGCCCGATCGGCACGACAATGGCGAAGGCGCCGCGCCAGCCCACCAGCCCACCGAGAAAGCTGCCGAGTGGGGCGGCGATGACCGCGGCGAAGGCGGTGCCGCCCTGCAGCATGGCGAGCGCCTTGGGCAGGTCAGCGGGCATCGACAGCCGGGCGAGGATGGCCGTCGAGAGCGACCAGAAGCCGCCGATGGCCACCCCGACCAAAGCGCGCCCGAGCATGAACACCAGGTAATCGGGCGCGAAGGTCACTGCCAGCCCGGAGGCGATCAGCACCACGGTGTAGCCGAGCACGACCGTCCGGCGATCGAGCCGCGACAACAGGCTGTTACCGAACAGGCTGGTCAGCACCGCGAAGAAGCCGGAGACGGCGATGGCCTGGCCAGCCTGCCCTTCGGTGATCAGGAGGTCCGCAGCGATCGGGGTGAGCAGGCTCACCGGCATGAATTCCGAAGCGATGAGCACGAAGGTGAGCAGCGACATGCAAACCACCGCCCCCCAGGACGTGCGGGAGCGGGGCAGGGTAAGGTCGTCCGTTGGCGCTGGCATGGGTGAGCTCTTGATCGGGGCGAGCACCGTGGCCGCGGCCAGCCAGTCGAACTGGGCGCCGACCCCGCCGGTCAAGGCGCGTTCCCAGAACGCTTCGCGGGTCATCGGTTGGTGATCGGGTTTCGGCATGCAGGGAACATAGTTCCCGCTGACTTCGCCGATTATCCGCTGTAATTGTCTTGGACTTATCGGCTCTTGATATCAATCGAGCGGAGATGATCCGATGCAACGGCGCGACCTGACCGACATGCTGTGGTTCCTGGCGGTGGCCGAGGAGCGGAGTTTCACCCGGGCGGCAGCCCGGCTCGGCACCTCGCAGCCGACGCTGAGTCAGGCGATCAAGCAGCTCGAGGCGCGGCTGGGCCTTCGCCTCCTGACTCGCACCACCCGCTCCGTCGCCCCCACCGAAGCCGGCGAGCGGCTGCTTGAAGCGCTGGCGCCACGCATCGAGGGGCTGGAAACCGATATCGACGCCTTGATGGCGATCCGCGACAAGCCGTCCGGGACGATACGGATCACCCTCTCCGACCACGCGCTGGAAAGTGTGGTGTGGCCTAAGCTCAGGCAGCTGATGCGTGACTATCCGGATATCCGGCTCGAGCTCAACAGCGATAACGGCTTTCGCAATATCGTCGAGGAACGGTTCGATGCGGGTGTGCGGCTGGGCGAAAGTCTCGACAAGGATATGATCGCGGTGCGCATTGGGCCGGATTGGCGGCTCGTCGCCGTCGGCTCGCCGGATTATTTCGCGCGGCGGCCGCCGCCGCAGCATCCGCAGGAGCTGGTCAACCACATCTGCATCAACCAGCGGCAGATCCGCTCGGGCGGGCTCTATGCCTGGGAATTCGCGCGAGACGGCCGCGAGCTGCGGGTCCGGGTGGACGGACAGCTCATCTTCAACACGTCTTACGCGCAGATCGATGCGGCGATCGGCGGCTACGGTATCGCTTACCTGCCGGAAAACCTGGTCGAGGCGCACATCGCCTCGGGCCGGCTGGTCCAGGTGCTCGACGACTGGTCGCCAATGTTCGCCGGCTACTACCTTTACTACCCCAGCCGCCGCCAGAACTCGCCGGCATTTTCGGTGGTGGTGGAGGCGCTGCGGGTGCGGGGTGAAGGAAGTGCCGGCCCATCTCCGCTGCAGGGGGATGAGCATCGAGCGTGGGGCCTTAATAGTTCAACTCAGTGAACCGCGCCGCCCGCCCATCATAGAGCAGCAACCGCCCGACCAGCGGCTCCCCCACGCCGGTGATCAGCTTGATCGCTTCCATCGCCATCAGCGTGCCGATGACGCCGGTGACGGCGCCGATGACGCCGACCACTTCGCACGAGGGGAGGTCCGCTTCATCAGGCGTATCGGGGTAGAGGTCGCGGAACTGCTTGCCCTGCGGCATGAACACCGTGACCTGGCCGTCGAACATCGAGACGGCCCCCGAGACCAGCGGGAGTTTCGCCGCCTCGGCGGCTTCGGCGACGGTCTGGCGGGTGCCGAAATTGTCGGTGCCGTCGATCACCATGTCGTAGCCGGCGAGCAGCCGCGCCGCGTTCTCCGAGTTGATGCGCTCGATATGCGGGATGTATTCGACATGCGCATTGAGCCCGGCAACGAATGTCCCGGCGCTCTCGGCCTTGGGCGTGCCGATGCCGATGCTCTGATGGATCATCTGGCGCTGCAGGTTGGAGAGCGACACCGTGTCATGGTCGACCACCCCGAGCGTCCCCACCCCCGCCGCCGCCAGGTAGGCGATCAGCGGGCTCCCCAGCCCACCGGCGCCGATCACCAGCACGCGGGCCGCTTTCAGCTTCTGCTGGCCATCGCCGCCGACCCCGCGCAGCACGATGTGGCGCGCATAGCGCTTGATTTCCTCGGGGCTGAGCGCAGCCGCGGCAGCGTCCGTCATGGACGGTTCACGATCGGCACGGCAATGAAGCGCCGGTCGGGACCCTCGAAGCCACGCGAGAACACCGAGACGATGGCGACCGGCGTCAGGTTTCGCCACGCCCAGTTGACCGGCGCGACCACGGCGCTCAGCTGGTAGTCGACAGTGCAGTTGCGCGACGCGGGGACGGATTCGTCACGATACATCTGCGTCGCCATGCGGTCGGAGGGCTCGAACGTCAGGGCAAAGCCCACCGGTGGCTCGAAGCCGAAATCCTCGACGCAGCGAACCGTGGAGGTCGAGGGGAAGGTCGTGAGGCTGAGCGTCGCGGTATCGTCCGGTTCCGAGAGCCCGAAGCCGGGCGTCCCGAACCTGATGACCTTGCGATCCTCGACCGGCTCTGCGTCGGCATGCATCGCGGCAAACACCGCCGGCTCGGTGATCTCGAGCTTGGCGAGTGCTGCCGCGGCGGCAGCTGCCGACTTGGCGCGAACCCCGGCAAGACCGGGCTGCTCTTCCTCGAGCCGCACTCGGAACGGCGAGCCGCCGGCCCATTTGTCCTCGGCGACGTCGAGGATGAAGATGTTGGAATAGGGAAAGCCCGAGCCGTCCTGGACGCCGAATTCCTCGTAGGCGAGGTAGCGGCCATCGGCGGAAAACCCGAGTGCGGCAAAATCGGCGGCGTCGCCGGCAAACGCCGGGGCGGCCATCAGAGCCAGAAAGCTAGCGACCAGTCGAACCGAAACCGCCTGCACCACGCTCAGTCGCATCGAGGCTCTCCCTGAGTTCGAAATCTATGCGCGAAACCGGCGCCACCACCATCTGGGCGATGCGGTCGCCACGCTGGATGGTGAATGGGGCGTCGCCGTGATTGATCAGGATGACTTTGATCTCGCCGCGATAGTCGGCATCGATCGTGCCGGGCGTATTGAGCACGGTAACGCCGTGCTTGGCGGCGAGCCCGGAACGCGGCCGCACCTGCGCCTCGTAGCCGGCCGGCAGCGCGATCGCCATGCCCGTTGGCACCAGCGCCCGTTTGCCTGCCTCGATGATGACGGTCTCGGAAGCGCCGAGCGCGGCGAGGAGATCCACTCCTGCCGCGCCCGTGCTCTGTTGCCGCGGGGCTTCGAGGCCCCGGCCGTGATCGAGCCAGATGAAATCGACTTTGACCCGATCATTCATGGTCAGCGGGTATCGACGATTGCGAACAGCTCTTCGGGCAGGTTGGCGTTGCCGTCGAGCAGTTCGGTGAAGTTCAGCACCATCTCGGCGGTGTTGTCGCCGACCTTGGTCATGTTGGTCTCGGTGATGCGCTTGCCCTTGATGCGGATGGTGGCGGTGTGACCCTCGAAATAGGTCTTCATCATCGCCTTGGTCTGGGCATCCTGTTCACCACCGGCGCCTTCACTGATCTGGCTGGTCATCTCGTTGGTCTTGAAGGCCACGCGCACCACGCCCGGGCTCACCACGGTGATGCTGGTGTCGGAGTTCGGGCCGTCACTATCGGCGGTCAGCGTGGTGAGGTCGCCTTCCTTGATCGAGGTACAGGTGCCGCTGCCATCCGCATTCTCGGTCAGCACGTCGCCTTCTTCCTTGCAGAACGCATCGGACGAATCGGCCTTCTCGCCGCCGGCCTCGGCCATCTGCTTAATCATTGGATAGAACTCGGAGCCCACCGTCATGACGGTGGTGGTCTTACCGGTAGTCTCGCTCAGCACGTCGATTTCGGCCGTAACGTCCATGCAACCGGCAAGCCCGGCGCTCAGCAGCACGATGCCGGCCAGCCGGGAAATGGTCTTCAGGGTCATGAAATTCTCCTCAACATCGCCCGCCGCATCGCCCCCGTTGTAGGAGCCGGTCCCAAGCGCCGCAAGCTCATGCCGCCTCGGTATTGCCCCAGTGATGAACGCTTGATGAACCGTCGTTCACCGGCCGTCTACCCCCATGGGGCGCTACCGCATCCCGGCAGGGCGAGGTGAAATCACAGCCCGAGCAGCCGCCACAAGGCGACCAGGAGGACCGCCGCCGCGAGCCAGAATCCGCTGACCAGCATGAAGCGGTTGAACTTGCGATCGGGCGAATTCTTGTCACGTTCATAGTCGTCGAGCGCGGTCTCGGCCTTGCTGGCGATGTCAGGCAGGCGGCCGAGCATAGTCACCACGGTGTCGAAGTGATCCTTCAGTTCCTCGAGCCGGCCGAGCGGCCCGGCCGAGCGGCGCACCCAGTCGCCGACGATCGGCTCCGAGATGGTCCAGATATCGAGCTCGGGGTCGAGCGCCCGCGCCACGCCTTCGACCAGCACCATGGATTTTTGGAGGAGGATCAGCTCCGGGCGGGTCTGCATCTCGAACAGCTCGGTGGTGGCAAACAGCTGCCCCAGCACCTTCGCCATCGAGATGTCGGAAACGCGCCGGCCATGCTGCGGCTCGCCGATGGCGCGCAGCGCCAGCGCGAACTCGTCGATCGACTGGCTGCGCGGCACATAGCCGATCTCGAAATGCCGCTCGGCGATCAGCCGGTAATTGCGGGTGATGAAACCGTAGAGGATGTCGGCGAGAAAGCGCCGCTCGCGCCGGGTGATGCGGCCCATGATGCCGAAATCGACGGCGACGATGTTCTGCGTTTTGGGGTCGGCGAACAGGTTCCCCGGGTGCAGGTCGGCGTGAAAGAAGCCGTCGCGCACGGTGTGGCGGAGGAAGGATTGCAGGAGGTTCTTCGCCAGCGCCTTGCGATCGACACCCGCCGCATCGAGCGCCGCGTTGTCGCGGATCGGGATGCCGTCGACCCAGGTGGTGGTGAGCACGGTATCGGAGGTAAAATCCCACATCACCTTGGGGATGACGAAGCCGGTATCGTCCTTGATGTTCTCGTAGAACTCCGAGATCGCCGCCGCCTCGAGCCGAAGGTCGAGTTCGATCCGGGCCGAGCGGTCGAGCGTCGCCACCACGTCGACCGGCCGCAGCCGCTTTAGCTTGGGCACCAGCGTCTCAGCGAGTTTTGCGCCGGCATACTGGCTCTCGATGTCGGCGCGGAAGCGCTCGCGGATGCCGGGTCGGAGGATCTTCACCGCCACGGTGCGCCGGCCGTCCTCGTCGGTGAGGGTGGCCTTGTGCACCTGGGCAATGGAAGCGGCCGCGACCGGCGCCGAGAAATCGGTGAACTCTTCGGCCCGTGCGCCCAGGGCTTCCGCGAGCAGCCCCGGGACGAGCTTGTCGTCGAACGGGTCCATCTTGTCCTGCAGCACCGCGAGATCGGCGGCGACCTCCGCGCCGACGATGTCGGGGCGGGTGGCGAGGGTCTGGCCGAGCTTCACATAGGTGGGGCCGAGCCGGTTGAGCGCGCGGGTCAGCCGCTCGACGCGGCCGGAGCGCTTCACCTCGCCGCGTTCGAACAGCCGGCCGAAGCGCACCCCGGCCTGCATCACCGGCGGCAGCGCATCGTTATCGAAGATCGACAGCGCGCCTTCGCGCGCCAACACGAAGCCGGCCCGGGCCAGGCGGAGATAGGCAGCGAGCCCCATGGTGTCAGAGCTTCCAGGCCGCGTGCAGCGCCGCGATATTGCCGGTGAACGGCGTGTGGGTGACGCGCCTGAACCCGGCATCGGCAATCATCTTCGAAAAATGCTCGGGGGTGGGGAACTTGCGGATCGATTCCACCAGGTACTGGTAGGGCTGCGCGTCGCCGGTCACCGCCCGGCCGATCGGCGGGATCACCCGGTCGGAAAACGCCTTGTAGACTTCCGACAGCACCGGGGTGTCGACCTGGCTGAACTCGAGGCAAAGGAACCGCCCGCCGCGCTTCAAGACGCGCTGCGCTTCCTTCAGCGCCAAGGGGATGCGCGGCACGTTCCGGATGCCGAAGGCGATGGTATAGGCGTCGAAGCTCTCGTCTTCGAACGGCAGGTCTTCGGCATTGGCCTCGACGAACTTCACCTGGGCTGGGAAGCGCCATTTGTGCGAACGCTCCTCACCGACCCTGAGCATGTCGGCATTGATGTCGGAAACCGTGACCTCGGCATAGCCGACCGAGGCGTTGACGATGCGCTCGGCGATGTCGCCGGTGCCGCCGGCCATATCGAGCACGCGGTAGGGCACGCTGCCCTGCTTGGGCGGCGCCAGTCGCGCCACCATGGCGTCTTTCCAGACGCGGTGCACGCCGCCGCTCATCAGGTCGTTCATCAGGTCGTAGCGATCGGCGACGCGGTGGAACACCTCGTTGACGAGGCCCTGCTTGTCGTCGAGGGCGACCGTCTGTTCGCCGAAATGCGTGGTCTCGCCCATGCTCTGTCTCCGGATTGCCGGCGTTATAGCGGATGGGGCGGAGGCTTGCCATGCGGGAAACGGGCGCATGGTTGCGCGAGCCCCTGTGAAGATTGCCGGGTCAAAGCGAACACTGACATCAGGTGACGCTTGTTTCGGTTATTCAGGGCGGCCACATACTGCGCTCGAAAGGAATCCCCTGATGCCCGAATTGCCAGAGGTCGAAACCGTCCGCCGTGGGCTCGAGCCCTATGTGACCGGCGCGCATATCGACAAGGTGACGCTCAACCGCAAGGACCTGCGCTTTCCGTTCCCCGAGGGCTTCAAGGGAGCGCTCGAAGGCGCGACCATCGAGAGCACCGGACGGCGCGCCAAATACCTGCTGTTCCGGCTGTCGAACGGCAAAACCTGGCTCAGCCACCTGGGCATGACCGGCGCTTATCGCTTCGAGGATTTCAAGTTCAAGGAACCGTCGCGCTATTACGAGCCCGACGAGGATCGGAAGCACGACCACCTGGTGCTGGAGCTCACTCATCCCGAGCACGGCACGATGAAGCTCATCTACAACGACGCCCGCCGCTTCGGCTTCGTCGACCTCTATGAGCACGAGGCCGATAGCCCCTATCTCGAAGGGCTGGGGCCCGAGCCATTGTCCAATGCCTTCAACGCCGCCGAGATGGCGGAGCGCTTTGCCGGCAAGAAGGCCCCGATGAAGGCGGCGCTGCTCGACCAGCGCGTCGTGGCGGGTCTGGGCAACATCTATGTCAGCGAGGCGCTGCACCGCGCTCACATCCGGCCCGACATCGAGGCGCGGACCTTGGTGCTGAAATCGGGCAAACCGAGCAAGCGCCTCGAAGACCTGGCGGATGGCGTGCGCACCGTGCTGATCGAGGCGATCGATGCCGGCGGCTCGACGCTCAGGGACTTTCGCAATGCCGATGGCAATTCGGGCTATTTCCAGCACCGCTTCGCCGTCTATGATCGCGAGAACGAGCCATGCCCGACGCCGGGCTGTCGCGGGGTGATCAAGCGCATCGTGCAGTCGGGTCGCTCGACCTTCTTCTGCCCGGTATGCCAGCACTAGCCCGGCTGCCGGGGATTCCAGTTGACGTCCCCGGTCGTCGCGACTATACAGCGCCCAACTTGGCGGCCCGAGATGCCGCCGATTTCATTTCATCGCCCCTGGAAAACCGGCCTCGGCTGGGCCAGCGGGTTGAGCGCCAAAGAGGAATTGATGGCCAATACTGCTTCCGCCAAGAAGGCCACGCGCAAGATCGCGGCCCGCACCGAAGTGAACAAGTCGCGCCGCTCGCGCATGCGCACCTTCGTCCGTAAGGTCGAGGAAGCCATCACTGCCGGTGACCACGCGGTTGCCGTCGCCGCTCTCAAGGCCGCCGAGCCCGAGATCGTCCGCGCCTCGCAGAAGGGCATCGTCCACGCCAACGTGGCCGCCCGCAAGGTGAGCCGCCTCAACTCCCGCGTGAAGGCTCTGCAGGCCTGATCGGCCGCCGAGTTCGAACCATCGTCAAGATGGTTTGACGACAGCTTTGTGAATGTGAAGGGCTCCCTCCGGGGAGCTTTTCTGTTTTGTTGGCCTCCTCGGCACGTCCCGGGAATGGGCGCGCCCAGTGTGACAGCTTTGCGACACCTGGGTGAAGAGTTTTCCCCTTTGGAAAGCCCTGCGTTTCCGGGACTTTGCCGAGGTCCGTCATCAGAATTTCATCTGCCTGTCAGGAATGAATTGCCGCAATTGAGGTGGTGCAACCACTTAGTGCGGAAGCGCCGAAAATCTCACGAAACCCCGATTCCCCCTTGAGTCACAGCGCCTTGGATTTCGACCCGGACAAAGTGCCGCGGAAAGGTTTTTGCAAAGGGTGAGAGTCAACCCCCTCTTGGTGAAAAACCCCCGTTGATTGGAAAATTCCGCCCCTCTAAGATGCCTCTCGTCGCTCAGGAACACCCGGCGCCAGAACCGAGTAATGAGACGACATGACTGGCAGGAATGCTGAACTTTGAGATCGTGGCTGAGGCGGTATGGACGCAGCCGGCAGTCTTGGGGAAACTCCATTCGTAGTCTGGTTTGATTAGTATTAGTTCTGGTCTTGCGGGATCGTAAGACGTTGCGGTAGCCCGGGCGCGATCAGCGGCTCGGCTCAATTGAAAGTTTGGTTAGACTGAACCGCGGCGAAGTTCGCGGGCAGGACAGGTCTGTCCGAAAAACGGGCAGCTAGGTTGGCGGCGCTGTGCCCATACGGGGCAGCATAGAACAGGATTTGGGGTCACACACGATGGCGATGAACGCGGCGGCGGGTCGTGCCGATTGGGTATCGGATAGAGGTAACGGAAAGGGGCAGGGCGGCGACAAGGGGGGAATAGTAATGATGGGCAAGGACGGCCAGCCACTCGGTTCGAACGAACTGTTCCAGCGGGTCCGCGCCCGGCTCAAGGCCGCCGTCGGCGAGGATGTGTTCAATTCCTGGTTCGCCCGGCTGGAGCTCGAAGAGATCGTCGACGATCTTGCCCATCTGAGCGTCCCCACCCGGTTCCTCTCGTCCTGGGTCCAATCCAACTACGCCGAGAAGATTCTCGAGGCGTTCCGCTCCGAGGCCGCCGGCCTCGCCCGTCTGCATTTCACCGTGCGCGTCAACGGCCAGGCCCGGCCGCGCCTGCATCAGGCCGAGGCGGCGACTGAGGCTGTCGAGACCGAGGTGCCCGCCATTCCGGCGACCCCGCGCACCGTGCGTGAGCCGGTGGCGGCTGTGCCGGCGCCGCGCGGCGACGCGCTCTCGGGCTCGGCGCTCGATCCCAAGATGACCTTCGACAGCTTCGTTGTCGGCTCCGCCAACGAGATGGCGCTGCAGGTGGCCAAACAGGTGGCGCATGCAGCTGCCAACAACACCGTCAGCTTCAACCCGATCTACATCCATTCGAGCGTGGGCCTGGGCAAATCCCACCTGCTCAACGCCATCGCCTGGGCCGCCGGGGCGGCCGAGCCGGGTCGGAACATCGTCTACCTGACGGCCGACCATTTCATGTACCACTTCATCACTGCCGTGCAGCGCCAGTCGGCGCTCGGCTTCAAGGAGTGGCTCCGCCGCGTCGACCTGCTGCTGATCGACGACATGCAGTTCCTGCAGGGCAAATCCGCCACCGAGTTCGGCCATACGCTGGGGACGCTCCTGACCGGCGCCAAGCAGGTAGTGGTGGCCGGCGATGCGCCGCCGCGCGACCTCGAAATGCTCGACGAGCGCGTCCGCTCGCGCCTCTCAGGCGGGCTGGTGGTGCCGATCAATTCGTTCGACCTCGACCTCCGCCGCGCCATCGTCACCCGGCGCGCCGAGCAGGCGGTCTCCCGCTTCTCCGATGCGCATTTCGCCCCGGCGGTACTGGACTATGTGGCGCGCGTCGTGGTGAGCCACGGCCGCGACCTCGACGGGGCGGTAAACCGCCTCCTGGCCGCCAACCAGCTGACCAAGGAGCCGATCACCGTGGCGCTGGCCGAGCGCACGCTGGCCGACCTGGTGCGCCAGCGCGATGCCCGCCGCGTCCGCATCGAGGATATCCTTCGCATCGTGTCGCGCCACTACAAGGTGCCGCGCAACGACCTGCTCTCCTCGCGCCGTTCGCGCGACGTGGTCCGCCCGCGCCAGATTGCCATGTATCTGGCCAAGGCCCTGACCTCGCGCTCGCTGCCGGAAATCGGCCGGCGCTTCGGCGGTCGCGACCACACCACCGTGCTGCACTCGGTCCGCAAGGTCGAGCAGATGATCAAGGACGACGGCGAGCTGGCGCAGGAGATCGAACTGTTGAAGCGCATGCTCGAAGAATGAGATTTGAGGCCCTCTCCTGTGGGAGAGGGCGCCGCCGGCTGAACCATCCGGCGGCTATTTGAGTTTCGACCCAGTAGGGTCTCTTAGTAGGTTAGTAGCGTTGCCGACATCGCGTAGAACTCCGCGGCTGTTGCTGCGGATCAGAAAAGGTCTGAAGCGCCTCGATCTCGGGGCGCGTCCTGAACCCCAGCCCCTGCCGCCCGACCGGGCCTGGCACGAGATGCTGGTGCGCCTCGATGCCGAAGACGCCGAACGGCGCCTTGAGGCCATGGAACGGGCCCTCAACGGCGATCGGTGAGCACCACCCCACCCTACGGCGTGACCCCGGATTCGCTGATCGTGAGCGTTGCGGCCGCGCAGTCGATCTGGGCCATGGCGCCGTAGGGCAAGGTCAGCATCGGCTGGGTGTGGCCGAAATCGAGGCCCGACAGCACCGGCAACTCAGCGAGCCCTTCCTCAGCCAGCGTCTCGATGACCGCGGCTTCGAGCCGGGCGCCATAGGTCGCGTCATTGCCGGGGTCGGGGCGCGCCAGCAGCATGCCGCTGAGCCGCCCCAGGATGCCCTGCGCCGCGAAGTTACGCAGCCAGTAGCGGATGAAGCCGGGGTCAGGTGCATCCTCGGACGTTTCATAAAACAGCATCGCCCCGTCCCAGGCGCCGAGCGGCGGCCACCAGGCGGTGCCCTTCGCCATCTCCAGCACTTCCGCACAGCCGCCGAGCAGCCGGCCCGATGCGATGCCGCTGCCCTGCAGCAGGCGTGGCGGGTCGGCCGGGTGCAGTCGGCGAGGTTGCGCCTGCACGGCCGGGTCGTTCCAGTCGGTCGCTCGGCGCTCCAGCCCTCTTCATTCGGGGTGACGAGGCCGATCGGCTCGACTTCGAACAGCGCCTTCCGCACCCCCTCGGCAGTGAAGCGATGCATGCCGCCATTCTCGGCAAAGCCTGCCATCAGGCTGGGGCCGTAGAACGAGGTGACGCCGGCGGCATAGCAGGCGAGGTGGAGGCTCGTGGTATCGGAAAAGCCGATGAACACCTTGGGGTTGCGACGGATCACCTCGAGGTCGAGATAGGGGACCAGCCGGATGGCGTCGTCGCCGCCGATGCTGGCGACGATCCCCGCAATATCAGGATCGGCGAAGGCCGCCATCAGGTCCTCGGCCCGGGCCTTCGGGTTGGCCCGCACCCAGTCGGCCGGCGCCAGCGTGTGCGCCATCTCAACCAGCTCGATGCCGAAGCTTTGTTCGAACTGGCGCTTGCCGGCCGCATAGCGCGCGGGAACGGCTCCGGGACCACCCCAGGACGGACTGACCGCCGCGATCCGGTCTCCGGCCCCGAGCCGGCGGGGCTTGATCAGCGCTCCCTTGTGGTCACCAGTCATTTGGGTTCCTGCCGTTTCTTGAGGGTTCTGATACCTTCTCGTGGCGCCGTGGGCCATCACTTCGACCGGCCGGACGGGATTTCCGTGGAACGCGACACCACGCTTCGGCCTGTCCCTTGCCTTTTGTCCCTTGAATTGTAATGTCGCAGCCCGGTTTCCGCATGGTTTTGACCGGATTTTGGCCGGGCACGGACTGTCTGGGGTAGGGGTTTTGGGTTTATGAAAGTCACTCTCGAGCGCAACCATCTGCTCAAGTCGCTGGGGCACGTCCACCGGGTGGTGGAGCGCCGCAATACTTACCCCATCCTCGCCAACGTGCTGCTCAAGGCCTCCGACGGCAAGCTCGACCTGCGCGCCACCGACCTCGACATCGAGGTCACCGAGAGCGTGCCGGCGATGGTCGGCCAGGCCGGCACCACCACGGTGCCCGCACACACCCTCTATGAAATTGTCAGGAAGCTCTCGGACGGCGCCGAAGTGCGGCTCGAGAACGAGGGCACCGAGCAGCTGCTGGTGACCTCCGGCCGCTCGCGCTTCCACCTGGCGTGCCTGTCGCCCGACAGCTTCCCGGACCTGAAGTCCGGCACCTTCACCCATACCTTCCCGGTTGCCGCGCCGATCCTGCGCGAACTGATCGAACGCACCCAGTTCGCCATCTCCAACGAGGAGACGCGCTACTATCTCAACGGCATCTACATGCACATGCTGGATGTCGGCGGCACCCCGACGCTACGCGCCGTCGCCACCGACGGCCACCGCATGGCACGCGCCGAGTCCGATGCGCCGGATGGCGCCAAGGGCATGCCGGGCATCATCGTGCCGAAAAAGACCGTGTCGGAAGTGCAAAAGCTCCTCGAGGGCGCCGAAGGCGAGGTCGAGGTCGAACTCTCCGACACCAAGATCCGCTTTACCCTCGGCGGCGTGGTGCTGCTTTCGAAGCTGATCGAGGGCACCTTCCCCGACTACGACCGGGTGACGCCCAAGAACAACGACAAGCAGATGAACGTCGACAAGCAGACCTTCGCCACGGCGGTGGATCGCGTCTCGACCATCGCGTCCGATCGCGGTGGCAAGGCGGTGAAGCTGTCGATGAAGGAAGGCCAGCTCGAGCTATCCGTCACCAACCCAGACCATGGCACGGCCAGCGAAGAGCTGGCCGTCGAGTTCGAGCCCGAGAGCTTCGAAATCGGCTTCAACGCCCGCTACCTGCTCGACATCATCAGCCAGATCCGCTCGGAAAACGCCGTGTTCCTGTTCAACGACGCCGGCTCGCCCACCCTGGTGCGCGAGGACGGCGACGCCAAGGCGCTCTATGTGCTGATGCCGATGCGGGTGTAGGCGGCGCGCCGAGCGAACAGCCAATAACGAGTAGCGAATAGGGGGTTCTTTCCCTGTTCGCTATTCGCTACTCACTATTCGCTGATGCATCCCTCCCGCCACATCTCCCGACTTCGTCTCTCCCACTTCCGCAACTATGCGTCGGCGGCGCTCGATCTCGACGGGCGGCACCTGGTGCTGGTCGGCTCGAACGGCGCGGGCAAGACCAACCTCATGGAAGCCGTTTCGCTGCTTTCGCCCGGTCGCGGCCTGCGTGGCGCGCCATTCGAAGAGGTGGCGGCGCAGGGCTCGGATGGGCTCTGGGCGGTGGCGGCGACGGTCGAAACGCCGCAAGGGCCGGTCGATATCGGCACCGGCGCCGGTGGCCCGGAAGGCGGCCGACGGGTGCGCATCAATGGCGCCAACGCCCGCACCATCGAGGAGATGAGCGCCTACCTGCGCGTGCTCTGGCTGACCCCGGCGATGGATGGGCTGTTCACCGGCCCGGCCAGCGAGCGCCGGCGCTTCCTCGACCGGCTGGTGACGACGCTCATCCCCGGCCACTCGGCTCAGGTGTCGGACTTCGAAAAGACCATGCGGCAGCGCAACCGGCTGCTCGACGAGGATGCCGACCCGATCTGGATCGATGCCGTCGAAGCGCAGATGGCGGCTGCGGCGGCGGCCGTACATTTCGCGCGCACCGACAGCCTCGGCGAGTTGCAGGCGCTGATCGCGGCGGGGGTCGACGAGGCCAACTTTCCCGCGGCCCAGCTGGCGCTGACGCCGCTGTTCGAGGACCGGCACGAGGCCCAGTCATCGGCCTCGCTCGAAGCGGACCTGAGGGCACTGTGGCGTTCGAACCGCAACCTCGATCGCGCCGCGGGGCGCACCCTGGTTGGCCCGCATCGCATCGACCTAGAAGTGCGCCACGCGCAAAAGGCTATGCCGGCGGCGCTCGGCTCCACGGGCGAGCAGAAGGCGCTGCTGATCGGGCTGATCCTCGCCCATGCCCGGCTGGTCAAGCGCTCGGCCGGCATTGCGCCGTTCCTGCTGCTCGACGAGGTGGCGGCGCATCTCGATCCCGGCCGCCGCGCCGCCCTGTTCGCCGCGCTCGACGGCCTCGGCACCCAGTGTTTCATGACCGGCACCGACCCCATGCTGTTCGAGGCGCTGGCCGATGCCGCACAGCGGGTGATCGTCAAGGACGGACGGCTCAGTCGGGAGCCGTGACTGTCGACGGGCCGGTGGGGGGCCACAGCCACCGGCCTAACCAGGCGGCCTGCCCACCGAACCCATCCACAACCCAGCCCTAAGCCTTGTAAAACGGGCTAAAAATAGCCATTTCCCTTGGGTATGAGCACCCGATCCGCTAGACCGATTCCAGCGGACCTGCTGACCTGATTCGGGACCCCCTTGAGCACCTCCGAGACCCCCTCCGATCCGAACGAATATGGCGCCGATTCCATCAAGGTCCTGAAGGGCCTCGATGCGGTGCGCAAACGCCCTGGCATGTATATCGGTGACACCGATGACGGCTCGGGCCTGCATCACATGGTCTATGAGGTGGTCGATAACGCCATCGACGAGGCGCTGGCAGGCCATGCCGACCTCGTGACCGTGACGCTCAATGCCGAAGGCTCGGTCTCGGTCAACGACAATGGCCGCGGCATCCCCACCGGTATCCACGCCGAAGAGGGCGTCTCGGCCGCCGAGGTCATCATGACCCAGCTGCATGCCGGCGGGAAGTTCGACCAGAACTCCTACAAGGTGTCGGGTGGCCTGCACGGCGTCGGCGTTTCGGTGGTCAACGCGCTGTCGGTGTCGCTGAAGCTCAATATCCGTCGCGACGGCGAGATCCACGAGATGGAGTTCTCGCACGGCAACGCGGTGGCGCCGCTGCAGCAGGTCGGCACCTATGTGCCCAACCACCAGCCGGGCACCTATGAAGGCCGTTCGGGCACGCTGGTCACCTTCCTGCCCTCGACCGAAACCTTCACCATGGTGGAGTTCGACTTCAAGACGCTGGAGCACCGGCTGCGCGAGCTCGCCTTCCTCAATTCCGGCGTCCGCATCATCCTCAAGGACCTGCGCCATCCCGAGCCGGTGGAGATCGAGCTCCACTATGAAGGCGGTCTCGAGGCCTTCGTGCGCTATCTCGATAACGCCAAGACCCCGCTGATCAGTGCGCCGATCATGCTGGCGTCGGAGCGGGACGGCATCACCGTCGAAGTGGCGATGTGGTGGAACGACAGCTACCACGAGAACGTGCTGTGCTTCACCAACAACATCCCGCAGCGCGATGGCGGCACGCACCTGGCGGGCCTGCGTGCGGCGCTGACCCGGCAGGTCACCAAATATGCCGAGGAGAGCGGCATCCTGAAGCGCGAGAAGGTCGAGGTCTCGGGTGACGACATCCGCGAAGGGCTGACCTGCGTGCTCTCGGTAAAGGTGCCGGATCCGAAATTCTCGAGCCAGACCAAGGACAAGCTGGTCTCGTCCGAAGTCCGTCCGGTGGTCGAGAACGGCGTCAACGACAAGCTGCAGCAGTGGCTGGAAGAACACCCGGGCGAGGCCAAATCGGTGGTCGGCAAGGTGGCGGAAGCCGCCGCGGCGCGTGAAGCCGCCCGCAAGGCGCGCGAACTCACCCGCCGCAAGTCGGCGCTCGACGTAAACTTCCTCGCCGGCAAGCTCAAGGATTGCTCGGAGAAGGATCCCGCCAAGTCGGAAATCTTCCTCGTCGAGGGTGATTCCGCCGGTGGCTCCGCCTCGCAGGGTCGCGACCGCTACACCCAGGCCGTGCTGCCGCTGCGCGGCAAGATCCTCAACGTTGAGCGGGCTCGCTTCGACCGCATGCTGGGCTCCGAGCAGATCGGCAATCTGGTGATGGCGCTCGGCACCTCGATCGGCCGCGAAGAGTTCAACCCGGACAAGCTGCGCTACCACAAGATCATCATCATGACGGACGCCGACGTCGACGGCGCCCATATCCGCACCCTGCTGCTGACCTTCTTCTACCGGCAGATGCGCGAGCTGATCGACCGCGGCCACATCTACATCGCCCAGCCGCCGCTCTATAAGATCAAGCGCGGCTCATCCGAGCAGTACCTCAAGGACGAACGGGCCCTCGAGGATTACCTGATCGGCACCGGCACCGACGACGCCGTGCTGAAGACCCGGGACGGGGTCGAGCATGCCGGCGAGGACCTGCTCTCGATCGTCCGCCAGGCGCGCGAAATCGTGCACGCCATCGAGGGGGTGAACACCCGCTACAACCGCTCGCTGATCGAACAGGCGGCGATCGTTGGTGGCCTCGATGCCGAGGCGCTGCTCGATCCGGCCCGTACCGCGACGGTGATCGAACGCGTGGTGCGCCGGCTCGACCGGCTCGCCGACGAGGTCGAGCGCGGCTGGAGCGGTGTGTCCGATGGCCAGGGCGGGCTGATCTTCACCCGCACCATCCGTGGCGTCACCGAAAGCCACGCCATCGATGCCCAGCTGCTGGCTAGCGCCGATGCCCGCAAGGTCCGCGCCACGGTCGATAAGCTCTCCGACCTCTATGGCGGTGTCGCCAAGCTCACTCGCAAGGATCAGAGTTTCGACATTTACGGCCCGTCCTCGCTGTTCGGCGCCATCAACACCGTCGGCCGCAAGGGCATCTCGCTGCAGCGCTATAAGGGCCTGGGCGAAATGAACCCCGGCCAGCTGTGGGAGACGACACTCGATCCGAACGTCCGCACCCTGCTGCAGGTGCAGATCAAGGAAAGCGACGATCACGACCGGCTGTTCTCCAACCTGATGGGCGACCTGGTCGAACCGCGTCGCGACTTCATCCAGGACAACGCGCTGAGCGTCGCCAACCTCGACGTGTAAGGGAGGACGCTGCGTTGCATCGCCCTCCTGTCCTGATCACGCTCCCATAGGAAACTTGCGATGGAATGGGTCGTCGCGGGCATCCTGATCGTCGTGGCCGTTGCCGTGCTGGGTTTCGCCGCCTTCGCGCTGGCCAAACGCAGCCGCTACAGCCGGCTGCTCGAGAAATACGGCGGCGACGAGAAGCTGGCCGATGCGCTGATGAGCAAAACCATCTGGCAGGGGATGACCGCCGAGCAGCTGCGCGACAGCTGGGGCGAGCCGGCCTCGATCGAGGAAAAGGTGATGAAGACCAAGATCAAGCAGGTCTTCAAATACCGTCCGGTCGCCGCCAACCGTTACCGCGACAAGGTCACGCTGGAAGACGGCGTGATCGTCGGCTGGGACCAGAAATAGGGTTCACTGGTCTCGCGTGCCGCTCGGGATGCGCGCGTCCAGCGGCGCCTGCTGTTTGTAACCATCGAAGCAATGACCACCGTGCCGGCCGAGTTCCGCCTCGGCCAGCGCCATCAGCGCAGCGCCATCCCCAAGAGCCGCAGTCCAGAACGCCGCATCGAAACGGTCCGCGAGCTGGCCGTCGAGCCGCCGCAGCAGCCGTGGGCCCCATTTGCCCGCGCCCGTCCATGCGCCTCGCCCAAGCAGCATCAGATCGATCAGCCGCGGATGAAGCTGCGCGGCAATGGCCGCGATTTCCGCTGGCGGCCGCCGCCCCCTCAGGTCATCGATCAGGTCGCTGGCCATGTAGCGCATCGTGTCGTAGGCGGGCCCATCCAGCGGGCGAGGCCCCGCGGCGAGAGCTCGTGCCGCAGTGGCCCGGATCGGCTCGGCCAGCGTGCGCTGCGGTCCGATGACCACGCCTGAGGTCACCATGTCGAGCATGATCGGACGGCCGCTCTCGATATCCTTGTCGAGGTAATAGGCAAGTGTCTCCGGATCGTGGACGAACGCCTCGATCGGAAAATCGTCGGCGACAAACGATTCCCGCCAGGCCCGCTCGAGGCGCGGGAACAGCACGACGAGGTCGATGTCGGAGCCGATGGTGCCTTCGCCCCGCATGATCGATCCGGCGACGAAGGCGCAGGCGGCTCCGGCGAATCGGCTGGCCAGAGCCACCTCGGCTGCGGCGAGTGCGTGGCTGGCGATGTTGTTCTGCTCGTTCACGGCGGTGTCTCCTTGGGTCGGGATACGCCGGGACAAAGAAAAACCCCGCTCGTATCCGGGCGGGGTTGGTCTGCGCAGTCAGATGAACGGGCTAGTTCATGCGCCAACCGACCACCGCGATGCGGTGGTGGTAGAGGTGGTCGAAGCTGGCCGGTTCATGTGCATGCGCCATAGCCTAGTCGAGGCCGGCGAAGCCGTCAAAGGCCCCGCCGCCAAGTTCAGTCGCGGGCGTACATCACCATGCCGGCGTGGTGCAGCACCCCGGCAATGAAGTCGCCGTCGGCCGCAAAGCCGGTGTCGTCCTGGTATTCGATGTGGTTGCCGACGATCTGGTAGTTGCCCTGGTAGGCCACGTCGAGGTGGCCGCGCGCCTCGATGTAGCGGCCGTTGGGCAGGAGGGCCTGGCGGATCTCGCCGTCTTCGGTGACCCAGAGGCCGGTGTAATCGTGTCTGGTACCCATTGGTGTATCTCCGTGCTGGAGGAGGTGGTCGGCTCGCTTTAGATTTCGGACAGAAAAAGTCCCGAAAGCGCTAGCGCAGGCCGAGCGTGGTGCCGGCGACGAAGGCGAGCGCGGCGACCAGCGCCACGCCGGCCAGCATCGCAACCAGTTGCCCCTTAGCCATTCATGCTCCGCCGCTCGCGGCGTGGCCGGCGCGGCTGGGTGTTCACCGGCTTCAAGAGCTTGCTGGTGATGGCGAGGATGGCCGCGGGCTGCAGGCGCCGGGCGATGTTGGAAAGATCGATGTTCATTTGGGTCCTCGCTTTCTGCCGCCGACTTTGTGGCGTCTGGCGGTGACAGCTATATCGCGCACAGCACCGTGGAGGCGGTAGACCGATCCTCCAGAGTGATTGCACAATCCTCCAAAACTCCGTGATCGGACGTGACTCGCCCGCGCGAACTGCTATGTAGGCTGCACAAGAGAACAAAGGAATTGGCCATGGATCGCATGGATGAGCTCAGGGACCTGATTGCACAGTTCGCAAGCGCCGATGGTATTCAGGCAACGCCGATCGAGGGCCTGTCGCTGGTGCGGATCTCGCATCCGTCCGAGCCGATGCATGCCGTACACCACCCGGCGCTCTGCATCGTGGCGCAGGGCAGGAAGCGGGTGATCGCCGGCGACCGCGTGCTCAACTATGACGCAGCGAACGTCCTCGTCGTCTCGGTGGATACCCCGGTCATCGGCCAGGTGGTCGAGGCGACGCCGGAGGCGCCCTATCTCTGCATGAAGCTCGAGCTCGATGCGGCCGAGATCGGCGCGCTGCTGATCGAGGTCGGCGGCGTCACCGCCGCGGCGGCCGCCGAGGCCGAGCCGAGCGTCACGGTGAGCCCGATCATGCCCGAGCTGCTCGATGCGGCGATCCGGCTGGTGAAGCTGCTCGAGCGGCCCGAGGATCTCGCGGTGCTCGGCCCGATGGTGAAGCGCGAGATCCTCTATCGGCTGCTGCGCTCCGACCAGGCGACCAAGCTGCAGCAGATTGCGCTGGCCGAGAGCCGGTTGCAGCAGGTCAACCGCGCCATCGGCTGGATCAAGCTCAACTATCGCGACGGCTTCGCCATCGAGACGGTGGCGGCCGAAGCGCGGATGAGTCCTTCGGCGCTGCACCTGCATTTCAAGGCGGTGACGGCGATGAGCCCGCTGCAATATCAGAAGCAGCTGCGGCTGCAGGAGGCCCGCCGGCTGATGCTGTCCGAGGCGCTCGATGCGGCGACCGCCGGGCACCGCGTCGGCTATGACAGCCCGAGCCAGTTCAGCCGCGAATATGCCCGCACCTTCGGCGCCCCGCCACTGCGCGACGTCGCCCGGCTGAAAGCCGGCGACCTGCTGTCGGCCGGCTGATCTCGCAAGCGGAGCGGTCGCGCTTAGGGCCAGGGTCGCAGGTACAGGCCACCCAGTTTCCCATCGTCGGCCAGGGCAAACCCCCATTCCATCTCGGCGTTCTCAAAGCGCACGTGATAGACGTCGAAACCTGCCTGTCCGACGCCCTTGAAGGTAAGCGCCTGCAGCGGTCCGGCGGCGTCGAGCATGGCCCGGACCGTGTCCTTCTGTTCCCGGGCCAGCGCCGCCAGCGGCGGCGCCATGTTGTCGAAATCCGGCTCGCCGCGCATGTGCTCGGCGATGGTCCGGCGCAGGATGGCCTCACTGTCGGGCGCCGCGACCTTGTCGCGGATCCGTTTTTGCAGCTGTTCCTCGGCTTGCCTGACCGGCTCGGCGTCGACCCGCCGGGCCGGTATTTCAGCACCGTTCTGGTGATGAACGAGGCTGCGAACCACTCCGTCAGGATCGCGAACAAAGCTCACCTGCACCGGCAGGACCTTCATGAAGAACAGGGTCGGGCTTTCCGGAAAGATCTCGATATCCGACTGGCCGACGACCCGGGTAAAGATCCGGCCATCTCGATGGGATACGACGTAGAACTGTCCCTCCTCGAGCCGGTAGTAACCGGCATAGTCGTCATAGAGCGAGGTATCGATCGCGACCTCGGTACGCGGACGATTCTGCTCGTATCGGCGCCAGGCCACTGTGTCGTTCGTGCTGTCCGTCATCTTGGTCTCCTTTGCCAATCGCGTGAGGTCATCGATCGATACGGGGATGCCTGCGGTGATCTTCGAGCGCAGCGCCTCAATCAGTGCGAGGCCGCGTTCAGCCCGTCCGCGCGCTGCGCGCAACGCGTCGTCCTGCAGGGTGAGCGTTCTGCCCAGGTCCGTTGTGTGCCCACGCAACAGGGCCGCGATGCTCGACAGACTGAGGCCCAGGCCCTTGAGGGCGAGCACCTCATTGAGTCGGGTGATGTCCTCCGGACCGTAGAGCCGCCATTGCTTGTCGGTTCGCCGCGGTGTGACCAGGCCATGGCGCTCGTAGTGGCGGAGTGCCCGAACGCTCAAGCCGATCCGCTGCGCGCATTCGGCGGCGCTCAGCCAGGCTTCGCTCTGCTGCTGGTTATCCATCGGCGGCTCCCTCCGGTATCGTCTTACGGTATGACGTAAGGGGCGGCTCAAGCGATTTGTTGGTGCGGCGGATCCCTAGCGTTCCGATCTCGGGGAGCCGGGACCGCGTAGCTGTCTCTCACCCGCAACACCACTTCGTCAGCCCGCTTAAGCCCACATAAACCGGCCACATTTAACTTGGATAGCCAAGGGGACCGCGCTGGTCGAAGGCCCGGGTTCTTCCGGGTTGGCTTGGGCTTGGCGAGACGGTCGGATGCCCGATGGCGTCCGCATGCCGCCCCTCCTAGGGAACCGGCCGCCGGACATACGCCATGCGCAAGAAGAATGCCGGGGCCCTGTTTATGGATTTTCACGTCTCGCCTGATGATCGCGTCGGCGCCACGCCCAAAAAGGGCACGCGTTCGGAGCGATCGGCGCCGGCCAAGAAGCTGGCGCGCGGCGCCCGGATCGAGCCGGGCTTTTCGGACGGCGACATCCATGTCGACGACGAGCGCAGCGAACGCGGTGGACGCGCGCCCAAGGGCAAGGCGCCACGCGGCCGTGCTCCCAAACAGAAAAAGACCCGCGGCCGGCGTGAACGCCGCCCGCTGACGCTGTTCGGGATCATCTGGAAGCTGATCTCGTGGCTGTTCATCCTCGGCATCTGGGGCGCCCTCGCCGCCGGTGCGGTGGTGGTCTACTACGCCGTGCAGCTGCCTTCGGCCGACACCTGGAAGGTGCCCGACCGGGCCGCCAATATCCGCATCGTCGCCGCCAATGGGCAGCTGATTTCCAACCGCGGCAAGACCGGCGGCGAGGCCGTGTCGCTGCGCGAACTGCCCTATTATGTACCGGCTGCCTTCGTCGCCATCGAAGACCGGCGCTTCTACGACCATTTCGGCATCGACGTGGTTGGCCTCGTCTCGGTGGCGCTCGAAAGCGTGCAGGCGGGTGAAGTGACCCGCGGCGCCTCGACCATCACCCAGCAGGTGGCCAAGAACCTCTTCCTCACCCCCGACCAGACGCTCGGCCGTAAGGTGCAGGAAGCTTTGCTCGCCGTGTGGCTGGAGCAGAATTATTCCAAGGACGATATCCTCGACCTCTACCTCAACCGCATGTTCTTCGGCCACGAGTCCTACGGCATCGAGGCTGCGTCGCAGCGCTATTTCGGCAAATCGGCGCGCAACCTGTCGCTCGGTGAAGCGGCGATGCTCGCCGGCTCGCTGCAGGCACCCTCGCGGCTCAACCCCAAGGGCAATGCCGATGCGGTGAAGACCCGCCAGGGCCTGGTGCTCGCTGCCATGGCCAAGGAAGGCTACATCACCCCGGCTGAGAGCAAGGCTGCGGCGATCGACCCCAACCAGACGGTGCGCACCAAGGTGGTGGGCGGCGAATCCTATGTCGCCGACTGGGTCGAAAGCCTGATGACCGCCTATCTGGGCGAAGTGAAGCAGGACGTGATCGTCCACACCACCATCAACTGGGATCTCCAGAAGGAGGCCGAGTTCGTGGTCAAGGAAGCCGTCGCCAAGTACGGCAAGGACAAGGCCTTCACCCAGGGCGCCCTCGTCGCCATGGATGTCGATGGCTCGGTGCGGGCGCTTGTCGGAGGCGTCGATTACCAGGCGAGCCAGTACAACCGCGCCGTCACGGCGCGCCGCCAGCCCGGCTCGACCTTCAAGCCGTTCGTCTATCTTGCCGGCATGGAGAAGGGCTACACCCCCGATACCATCGCCACCGACGGCCCGATCGACATCAATGGCTGGCAGCCCTCCAACGCCGACGGCAAGTATGGTGGCGACATGACGCTGCGCCAGGCGCTGGCGCTGTCGCGCAACACCGTCTCGGCGCTGCTCGCCAACGATGTCGGCCCCGACAAGGTGGTGGAAGCGGCGATGCGCATGGGCATTTCCTCGCCGTTGCAGGCGGTGCCTTCGATCGCCCTCGGCACCCAGGAAGTCTCGCTGCTCGAGTTGACCGCGGCCTATGCGCCGTTCGCCAATGGCGGCATCGGCGTCATCGCCAATGTCATCACCCGCATCGAAACCGCCGACGGCAAGGTGCTCTACGATGCGGTGGCCGCCGGTCCGGGCCGGGTGATCGAGCCCAATATCGTCGCCGAGATGAACGACATGCTGCATGCCGCAGTCGAGATCGGCACCGGCAAGCGGGCCCAGCTCAATGGCTGGCCGATGGCCGGCAAGACCGGCACCAGCCAGAAGGCCCGCGACGCGCTGTTCGTCGGCTATACCTCGCGCATGGTGGCGGGCGTCTGGCTCGGCAACGACGACGACGTCGGCACCAAGCTCTCCGGCGGCAACGTGCCGGTCGAGATCTGGAGCCAGTTCATGACCAAGGCCCACGAAGGCATTCCGGTGGCCGAACTGCCGGGCGCCATGACCCAGCCTGGGCTCGAGCAGCAACCGCTGCAGCCGATGGAACAGCCGCAGGCCGAGCGCCCGCGCCGGACCCTGGTCGACCTGCTCGGCGACATCTTCGGCGGCAACTGACCCGGACGACATCTACCCAAAGTTGCAAGGCGGGACATGAGGTTCCGCCTTTTGCATTCGCGGCCCGCGCCGTACAGTCGCCTCCCAAGGGAGGGACCTCATGTCCGATAAAGTACTTGTCGTCACCGGCGGCAGCCGCGGCATCGGGGCGGCCGTATGCCTGCTGGCCGCAGCGCGCGGCTTTGGCGTGGTGGTGAACTATGCCGGCAATGTCGCGGCCGCCGAGGCGGTGTGCGCCCAGATCCATTCGCGCGGCGGCGAAGCAGTGGCGGTGCGCGGCGATGTCAGCATCGCCGAGGATGTCGAGCACATCTTCCGCGCCGCCGACCGCCTGGGGCCCGTAGCTGGTCTGGTGAACAATGCCGGCACCATCGCCACCTCCTCACGCGTCGATGCGATGGATGCCGAACGGATCGCCCGCATCTTCGCGGTCAACGTCACCGGCTCGATCCTCTGCGCCGGCGCCGCGGTCAGGCGGATGTCCACCAGGCACGGCGGCACAGGCGGCGGCATCGTCAATGTCAGCTCGGCCGCCGCCAAGCTCGGGGCGCCCGGTGTCTATGTCGACTATGCGGCGAGTAAAGGCGCCATCGATACTTTCACCGTCGGCCTCGCCCTCGAAGTGGCGGCGGAGGGCATCCGCGTCAACGGTGTCCGGCCCGGAGTGATCGACACCGAATTCCACGCCACTGGCGGCGTGCCCGACCGGGCGCAGCAGCTGGCGCCCAGCGTGCCGCTCGGCCGCGTCGGTACCGCCGAGGAGGTGGCGAGCGCCATCCTGTGGCTGCTCTCCGACGATGCGGCCTATGTCACCGGCACGACTCTCGCGGTAACCGGCGGACGGGCAGCAGCGCCCTGACCCAAGGATCGGCATGTCGCGGGCGTCTCAGGTCGAGCAATGGGGGCAGCGAATGCTGAAACGACTTTCCGCGGTACTCGTCGTGGCCTTCTCAGCCGCACCGGCGCTCGCCATCGAGTGTCCGATCACCCACGCCATTTACGAGCAGCCCGGAGGCGACGTCAGCCTGCGCTTCACGGCGCTGCCGGAGGACGCGGCGGTCAACCAGATCGCCGCCTTCAGCATCGCCATCGACGGCGTCACGGCGAAGTTCGACGGCGCCATCTACCTGCCCAACGGCTTCGGCCAGCCGAATGGCGTGGTAGGGCTCGACTGCGCCGGTGCCGACGGCGAGCAATGCGGCTTCTGGGAAGGTGTGGTCTACGCGCTCGGCGGCGACGGCATCGAGGAATATCCGCATGACGCCGAGATCGGGCTCGCGGCGCAAATGGCGCCGCGCCAGGTACTCTTGCCGCAGTTCGCCGTCAACGTCTGGTACTCACTGCTCAGGCAGGACGCCTTCGCAGATGAGCGCAACGTGCTCGATACCTTCACCCTCACAGCCTGCGCCAAGTAGCGTCGGAATCATGCGCATTTCGCATGGCTCTCTCGCGACAGGGGTTCCCTCCTAACGGCGGGTAGTTTAACCCGTTTGGCAGTCCTATATCGGCAGCGCGGGCGCCACTCCTCAGGCGCCGTTTGAGCCTCTCGGAGACATCATGGCGGACACTTTCGACCTCACCGTAATCGGCTCCGGCCCGGGTGGATACGTCGCGGCAATCCGGGCGGCCCAGCTCGGCATGAAGGTCGCGGTGGTCGAGAAGTGGCCGACCTTCGGCGGTACCTGCCTCAACATCGGCTGCATTCCAAGTAAAGCGCTGCTGCATGCTTCGGAGCTGTTCGAGGAAGCCGGCCACCAGTTCCGCCAGTTCGGCATCGACGTGACGCCGCAACTGAACCTCAAGCAGATGCTGGCGCATAAGGACGACACCGTCACCGCCAACGTCTCGGGCATCGAGTTCCTGTTCAAGAAGAACAAGATCACCACCTTCCGCGGCACCGGCTCGATCCCGGCCGAGGGCAAGGTGCTGGTGACGCCGGAAAGCGGCGCGCCCACCACCATCGAAACCAAGAACATCCTGATCGCCACCGGCTCGGTGCCGATCAGCCTGCCGGGCATCGAGATCGACGAGAACAAGGTGGTGTCCTCGACCGGCGCGCTGGCGTTCCAGGAAGTGCCCAAGCGCCTGCTGGTGATCGGCGGCGGCATCATCGGCCTGGAGCTCGGCTCGGTCTGGGGCCGGCTCGGTTCCAAGGTGCAGGTGGTCGAGTTCCTCGACCGGATCCTCCCCGGCCTCGACAGCGAGGCGGCGCGCCAGACCCAGCGGAACCTGCAGAAGCAGGGCATGGAGTTCAAGCTCTCGACCAAGGTGACGGCGATCGAGAAGCAGGGCGACGGCTCGGTCCGCGCCCGGCTCGAGCCGGCCGGCGGTGGCGAGGCGAGCTTCGCCGAAGCCGATGCGGTGCTGGTGGCGGTGGGCCGCAAGCCCTTTACCGAGGGGCTGGGTCTCGAGGGCGCCGGCGTGGCGCTCGATGAGCGCGGCCGGGTCCGCACCGATGCGCAGTTCAAGACCAATGTGCCGGGCATCTATGCCATCGGTGATGTGGTGGCGGGCGCCATGCTGGCGCACAAGGCGATGGATGAGGGTCACGCGGTGGCCGAGATCATCGCCGGCCAGCAGCCGCACGTGAACTACGGCACCATTCCCTCGGTGATGTACACCAGCCCCGAAGTCGCCTGGGTCGGCAAGTCCGAGGACGAGCTGAAGGCCGCCGGCATCGAGTACAAGGCCGGCAAGTTCCCCTTCACCGCCAATGGCCGCGCCAAGGCGATGCTGGCGACGCAGGGCTATGTGAAGATCCTCGCCGATGTCGCCACCGACCGGGTGCTCGGGGCGCAGATCATCGCCAAGAACGCCGGCGAGATGATCCACGAGATCGTCGTGCTGATGGAATTCTCCGGCTCCGCCGAAGACCTCGGCCGCACCACCCACGCGCACCCGACCCTGTCGGAAGCAGTGAAGGAAGCCGCCCTGATGTGCGGCGACGGCGCGATTCATATTTGATCGAGGCTAGTTCGTCAGGCCGGTGCGGGCTGCCCCCCACCCCTGTCCCCTCCCCGCAAGGGGGAGGGAGACGAAGAACTGCGATGTCGGTGTGAGGGTCTCCCTCCCCCCTGCGGGGAGGGGACAGGGGTGGGGGTCCACAGCCGCGATGGTTCGGTGGTGGAAAGCCCACCCCTACTCCAACCCATACCCCATCAGCACCTTGCCATGCGCCTTGAGCCAGGCCTTGCCTTTGGTCATGTCGGGCAGGGCTCTCTCCACCGCCTTCCAGAAGTTCGGCGAGTGGTTCATGTGGACAAGGTGCGCCACTTCGTGCGCCGCCACGTAGTCGAGGACGAACGGTGGGGCGAGGATCAGCCGCCAGTTGTAGTTGAGCCGCCCTGACGACGAGCACGAGCCCCAGCGGGTCGCCTGGCTGCGCATCGACACCGATTTGACTTCCACCCCAAGCGTCGCCGCATGGATGTCCGAGCGTTCGGCGAGGTCGCGCTGCGCCTCGGCCTTCAGCCATTCGGTCAGCCGGCGCGGGATATGCGCGGCTTCGCCGGGCACCAGCAGCGACAGTTCGCCATCGATCTCCGACACCTCGACCCGGCCGCGCAGCCGGCCTGTCGCATGGATACGGTGCGACACGCCGCGCAGCGGCAGCACTTCGCCGTCGGCGAAGGCGGTGCGCGGGGCGCTGCGCTTCAGCCGCGCCGCCAGCCAGCCGCGATGCCGGTTGAGGAAGCCTTCGGCCTCGGGCCAGCGGCCGGTCCTCGGCAATGTCAGCACCGGGTTGCCGTGATGCGGCACGGTCAGCCGGTAGCTCTTGGCCCGCGGGCTCACCTTCACCGTGATCTCGACCGGCTCGCCGTCGATGACAAGGCTGGTCGCGGCCGGCACTTTCGGCGCCTTGGCGGGGAACAGGAAGTTCATACGGCTGATCATCACCGATTCGAGGTGAAACGCTGACGACAAAAAAACGCCCCTCGAAAGGGGCGTAGTCGTCAGGAGGAGGGGCATGGGACCTGCAGCGTGACCGGCAAGGCTTGCGACAGCCTTGCGGGGTCGGTCACGTCCACATGAAACGTCAGACGTTGGTCCCGTTATTCTGGTCGCCGCCATAGTTCGGGCGGCTGCCATTCTTGTCGCGCATGAAGCGGTCGAACTCTTCGCGATCCTTGGCCATGCGGAGGTTACGCATGTACTCATGGAAGGCGTTGATCTCTTCATCGAGCCGGCGGCGTTCCTCTTCGAGGCGCTTGAGCTGCTCGGCGCGGTAGTCGTCGAAGGCGGCATTGCCGCTCGAGTTGCGGAAGCCGTGGTGACGGAACCCGTTGGCGCGGGGACCGCAGTTTTCGGCCCAGCTGCGGGATCGGTTGACGAACCCCTGAGCCTTTTCCGCCGAGCCGCCGAACATTTCGCCCCACAGGATGTAGGCGAGAATGGCGAGGCCGATCGGCCACCAGAGGACGAAGCCCAGGACCATCAAAGCGATGGTCAGCGGGCCCCATTGCGGTTTGATAATCGCAGTGTGCATTGGACTTTCTCCCAGTCACGAACAGCTCCGATGTGGTCCCACCAGACTGGGGGTCAAGCGTTTCGCTCACGCTTTTTTGCCCTTGAAATGCCATGCTAGACTTCCCATGCGGGCCGAAATCACATGCCCGGAAAGGATGATTCCATGGCATTGGCGGACACCTCGGCAATCCTGCCGGGCAATTGGCGGCCCCTCAGGCTGGCGACGCTGGTCGGGCTGCGCTGGCTGGCGATCGTCGGGCAGACCGTCGGTGTGCTGTTCGTCCAGTTCGGGCTCAACTTCCCGCTGCCCTTGACCGAGTGCCTGATGCTGATCGGGCTGTCGGTGCTGCTCAACCTGTGGGTGATTTTCCGGCTCGGCGAGGGCTATCGCACCACCGCAACGGTGGCGACGGTGCATCTGAGTTTCGATCTCTGCCAGCTGGCGGCGCTGCTGGCGCTGACCGGCGGGTTGCAGAACCCGTTCTCGCTGCTGCTCCTGGCGCCGGTCTCGGTGTCGGCGACGACCCTGCCGCAGCGCTCGACGGTGATCCTCGCAACACTCGCCATCGCGCTCGCCTCGCTGCTCTCGGTCTATCACATGGACCTGCCCTGGGACCCCGATGCCCGCATTGTCTTCGACCGCGTCTATGTCATCGGCATCTGGGTCTCGATCCTTTGCGGCACCATTTTCATCGCTGCCTATACCAATCGGGTGGCGCACGAGGCGCGCCAGCTCGCAGATGCGCTGGCCGCCACCGAACTGGCGCTGTCGCGGCATGAGCAGCTGAGCGCGCTCGATGGCCTCGCGGCAGCAGCGGCGCATGAGCTCGGCACCCCGCTTTCGACCATTGCGCTGGCGGCACGCGAGATTCGCGATGAGGTGCCGGAAGGGCCGGTGCGCGAGGATATCGAGCTGATCATGTCGCAGGCGGCGCGCTGCCGCGAAATCCTCGGTAAACTGAGAAGCCTGCGCGATACGCCGGGCGACCCGTTCGCCGCCGTGCCGGTTTCAGCGCTGCTCGCCGAGGTGGTGAAGCCCCTCGAAGGCGGCGGCAAGGTGATCTCGGTGCGGACCGGCGCGGGCAATGGCAGCGAGCCGGTGATCCGCCGCAATGCCGGGCTGCTCTATGGGCTCGGCAATCTCATCGACAACGCCGCGCAGTTTGCCCAGCGCGCCGTGCTGGTCGAGGCCAGCTGGGATAAGCAGGCGCTGACCGTCACGATCACCGACGATGGTCCGGGCTTTCCCACCGATCTCATCACCCGGCTGGGCGAACCCTATCTCACCACCAGGCCGCGTAACGCCGACGATGGCGAGCCAGGCGGGCTGGGGCTCGGCATCTTCATCTCCAAAACCCTGCTGGAGCGCACCGGCGCCAAGCTCAGCTTCGAGAACGAGGCGGCCGATGGCCATGCCCGGGTGCGCTTGATCTGGCCGCGGGCGGCCATCGAGCAGGTGTGAGGTACCACTTGGTCTGCACCCCACACCGTCTGCTTCCCTCCCCCCGCGGCGCTACCGCGTCCGCTAGGAGGGGAGCGATTGAGGGAGGGGGTGGTGCGGTCAGCACCGTGCCCGCCTCACCCCCCACCCCCGGCCCCTCCCCTCAAGGGGCCTCAAGGGGGAGGGGAGCAGAGCGAGCGTCGTTTCACCCTGCCCATATTTTGACCTTTTGCCCAAAAGACCCTACATGAGGCGGCGATGAGCACAGTCGATGAACTCCTTGCGGCCGACCGTACCCTGCTTCTGGTCGATGACGACAAGACCTTCCTGACCCGCCTCGAGCGGGCCATGCAGAAACGCGGCTTCGATGTCCGCATTGCCGACACCGTGGCCGGCGGCCTCGCCGCCGTCTCCGAAGCGCCCCCCGCTTATGCCGTGGTCGACCTGCGGCTCGAGGATGGCAACGGCCTCGACGTGGTCGCGGCGCTGCATCAGAAGCGCGGCGATGCCCGTGCAGTGGTCCTCACCGGCTACGGCAATATCGCCACCGCGGTGACCGCGGTGAAGCTCGGCGCGGTGGATTACCTGAGTAAGCCGGCCGACGCCGAGGATGTGATCAACGCGCTGCTCGCCACCGGCAACAAGCCACCCGAGCCGCCGGAAAACCCGATGTCGGCCGACCGGGTGCGCTGGGAGCACATCCAGCGGGTTTATGAGCTCTGCGACCGCAATGTCTCGGAGACGGCGCGCCGGCTCAACATGCATCGCCGCACGCTGCAGCGCATTCTTGCCAAGCGCGCCCCGAAATAAGCCTGTCACACTGAGATCAGATAGTCCGCCCGGGAGGCCATGATGACCGTCACGCTACACTTTCACGGGGCGTCGGGCACCGTGACCGGCTCATGCTATCGCGTGGTGCACCCCAAAGGGCAGTTCCTCGTCGATTGCGGCATGTTCCAGGGCAACAAGACCGTCCGCGATCTCAATTACAAGCCGTTCCCGTTCGATCCCGAGGCGATCGATTTCCTGCTCCTGACGCATGCGCACATCGACCATGCGGGCCTGCTGCCGCGGTTGACCCATCTGGGCTATCGCAAGCCCATCTGGGCCACCGAGCCGACCAACGGACTGCTCGAATATCTGCTCCCCGATGCCGCCGGCATCCAGGAGAGCGAGGCCGACCGCGAAACCAAGAAGCGCAGCCGCCGCGCCGAGGAGCCGTTCCAGCCGCTCTACATCATGGAAGATGCCAACGAGGCGCTGAAGCTCACCAAGGGCCTCAAATACGAGGAATGGATTACCCCCGGCCCCGGCGTGCGCGCGCGCTACTGGAATGCCGGCCACATCCTCGGCTCGGCCTCGATCGAAGTGGAGGTCGAGGACAGCAACGGCAAGCCCATCCGCATCCTGTTCTCCGGCGATCTCGGGCCGGACGTAAAAGTGTTCTGGGAGGCGCCCGATGCGCCGGCCGGCTACGACTACATCCTCTCGGAATCGACCTATGGCGGCCGCGAGCGCGAGGACTATACCCTCAAGCAGCGCCAGGAAGCGCTGAAGACCGAGATCAACACCGCGCTCGCCCGCGGCGGCAACCTGGTGATCCCGACCTTCGCCGTCGAGCGCAGCCAGGAGCTGCTGCATGACATCGGCTACCTGATCAAGACAGGTGAGATCAGCCCCAGCCTCGTCTTCCTCGATAGCCCGCTGGCCAGTAAGGTCACCGGTGTCTATCGCAAATACGCTTCGATGTTCGATGACGTCGAGCTGAGCGCCGACGAGCTGTTCAACGATTCCCGCTTCCGCATCGTCGAGAGCGTCGATGAGAGCAAGGCGATCAACTCGATTCGCGGCGGCGCCATCATCATGTCGGCCTCCGGCATGGCCGATGCCGGTCGCATCAAGCACCATCTGAGGAACAACCTGCCGCGCGCCAATGCCACCGTGCTGTTCGTCGGCTACCAGGCGCCGGGCACGCTCGGCCAGATCATCCAGTCGGGCGCCAAGGAAGTGCGCATCCATTCCGAACTGGTGCCGGTGCGAGCGCACGTGCGCTCGCTTGGCAACTACTCGGCGCATGCCGACCACTCCGAGCTCGTCGCCTGGGTCACCAGGCGCCTGCCGGCGCATGGCGCGGTGTTCCTGACCCATGGCGAGGACGAGGAGCGCAAGGCCCTGCGCGCCGCGCTGATGCACGATGATGGCCTCGCCGGCGACCAGGTGCTGATGCCGCTGCTCGATGATGCCTTCGAGCTGAGGGCCGAGGGTATTGGCGGGGTGGAGAAACCGGCCGAGCGACGCATCGACATGACGCAGGTTACGGCCGACTGGCACAATGCCTATGCCAGCTTCATCATCGATCTGAGCCACCAGCTCCAAGATGCGCCCAACGATGCCTGGCGCGTCACGGTGATGGACTCGCTGAAAGCGACGCTGGCCGGCACCGGCCCGGTGACCCCGCCGCTGCCGATGAAGACGCAGGCCGGCAGCGCCCCGGTGCTGCACGGCGAGCCGAGCGGCGAGTAGGCGGCCTGGCAGTACGGCCTGAGTGGGCTGCCCCACCCCACCCTTGATCCCCCCCATCAAGGGGAGGGAGAGACGACTGATGGTTTCGACGGACTCGATCGGCTTCCCTCCCCGCGGGGCGCCACCGCGTCCCCTTGTGGGGAGGGAATGAGGGTGGGGGTGGCCCCACGCTCAGGAGCTGCCGTCAAGCATCCGCCTTCCGCGGCGCCAGATACCGCGCCAGATAGAACGCCAGCAGCAGCGGCGGTAGCAGCACGGCGAAGGTGATGCGGATCGACGCCACGTCGGCGATCCAGCCCAGCAGCGCCGGGGCGCCGAGCGGCAGCAATTGCTGGCTCATGGTCAGCGCCGCGACATTCTCCGAGGCCGGCCGATCGCCGAGTCGCGCCGCTGCCGAGGCCGAGAGCGGGAACGACACGCAGACCCCGAAGCCGATCAGCGTGAAGCCGCAGAGCGCCACGATCAGGTTGGGCGAGAACACCACCAGCAGCAGCCCGACCAGGGCCACCACCGTCAGCCCGCGCGCCAGCGCCACCGGGCCCCAGCGGTGCACGGCGCGGTCGGCGAGCAGCCGGCCGATCGACTGCGCCGTCATGAAGGCCGGCAGCGTCAGCGTATCGACCCAGTCGGGGGCGACGAAACTGTCGCGCATGAAGATCACCGACCAGTTGCGGAGGCCCCCTTCGAGCAGCGAGGCGCCAATGGCATAACCGAGCAGCAGCAGCGTCATCGACGTCGGTAGCGTGATGCGGAAGCCCCTGGCCGTGGCGCTGTGCGGCCGCGCGGGCGCCGCCTGCATCGGCCAGGCGAACAGCGCCATCCCGACCAGCACCGGTACGAGCACCAGGGCGAAGTGCAGCGCCGGCGCGATATTGGCGCCGCGCATTGCCGTGCCGATCAGCGAGGCGGTGAGCAGCCCGATGCTCCAGATGCCGTGGCAGGTGTTCATCAGCCGCCGGCCCGACGCGGCTTCCACCCGGTCGGCCTCGACATTGATCGAGACGTTGCTGAGCGCAAAGACCACGCCGAACACCGCGAAGCCGAACCACATGACGACAAGGCTCGGCGCCAAAGCGATGCCGACCAGCACCAGCCCGAGGAGCGGAATCGTCGTAAGGATGATCACTCGGGTGCCGAACCGCTCGACCATCTGGCTGGCAAACAGGAACGAGACGATGGCGCCGGCCGGCTGGCCAAGCAGCGCGATGCCGAGCTGCGCCTCGTTCAGCCCGAGCGCCAGCTGCATGTCGGGGATCCGGCTGAACATGCCGCCCTGCGCCAGCGCATGGAGGAAGAACACGATGACGATCGGCGGCGGCAGGGTCACGGGTGGTGCAATCGGTGGGAAGCGCTGGGAGCCAGGCGCTCAGAGGTCATTGGGATCCATCAGCACATGGATGCGATCGGCGCCGAGCCGGGTGAGCTTCAGCAGCATGGCCTTGCGTCGCGCCGGCGGCAGCTGCGTCTCCTCCGCCATCCGGAGGATCGCCGCATCGTGTCCGTCGCCGACCATCAGCCCCTCGCTTTGGGGGAAGATGTCGGGGTCGAGCTCGGGCGGCTTGGCGAAAAAGAAACGGTCGCAGAACTCCTTGTAGTTCGGCCATTTGCGGTCGACCTGGAAATCGACCAGCGAGGACTTGATCTCGACGATCCAGATCTCGCCCTTCGGCCCCACGGCCAGCACGTCGGCGCGCCGCCCGTTGCTGAGCGGCACTTCGGCGTAGCAGCAGAAATCATGGGCGTTGCGCAGGAACCGCATCACCCCGCGTTGCACCCGAAGCGCCGTCGGCGATTGCCGGAGATCGACGATCGGCGGCAGTTCAGCCATGGGGCGTGGCGGGCTCCGGTTCGGTGATGAGCGGCGTCGGCCTGGCCGACAGCGCCCGGATCACCAGCAGCGCCGCGATGATCAGCGGCACGCAGACGAAATACGACATGCGGATGCCAAAGCTCTCGGCGACGAAACCGAGCAGCGGCGGCCCGAGGAAGAACACCACGAACGTCATCTGCCCGAGCGAAGCGACATTGACCGAAGCCGGCCGGTCGGTGCGCTGTGCCGCTGCCGAGACCGCCAGCGGATAGACCGACGAACAGCCCAGCCCCATCAGCATGAAGCCGAACAGCGCAACGAACGGATGCGGCGCGACACCGACGATGATCAAGCCGACCGCGGCGATGCCGAGCAAGGCGCCGGCGACGACGCGCGGACTGTAGCGTTCCACCACCGGGTCCATGAACAGCCGGGCCAGCGCCATGAACAGCGAGAAGATGGTGATCGACAGCCCGCCGATGAACGGCGCCACATCGAACACGTCGCGCATATAGATCGCCGACCAGTCGATGCCGGCGCCCTCGACGAGGAGCGGCGCCGCGCCGATCAGGCAGAGCGGCAACAGGCCGATGGTGGGGAAGGCGACGAGCGGCATCTTGCCGTCGTGGCTGTCGGCGCGCGCCGGGGCGTTCTCGATCTTGGAAAAGACGAAGGTGCCGGCGATCACCACCACGACGAGCGCGACGAAGGTGTGCATGTGCACCGAGACGCCGGCCTGGCGGACGCCGGCCGAAATGAACGCGGTGACGAAGAAGCCGAGGCTCCACATGCCGTGCGCCCGGCTCATGATCCGGGTGCCGAGCTGGGCTTCGTGCCGGTCGGTCTCGAGGTTGACGTTGATCTCGAGCGCCCCGGCGAACAGCCCGGCGATGAAGAACACCGGCAGCAGCAGGATCGCCGAGGGGATCCACGGGACGATCGCATACATGGCTGACGCGCCGAACACCGTGACGAAGGCGGTAGTGCGCGCCCCGTATTTCTCGATCAGCGGGCTCGAGAAGGTAAGGCCGCACAGCGCCCCGATCGACATGGCGATCAGCGTCAGGCCGAGCTGGCCTTCGGTGAGGTTGAGCGAACGCTGCAGGTCCGGCAGGCGGCTTAACAGCGCCCCCATCGACAGCGCGAAGACGAAGAAAATCCCATAGACCCGCTGATGCGGCTTCAGACTAAACATCAATCAACCTCATGCCGGATCGGCTTGGCGCCCAGCGCCCCGGCGAAAACCAGGCTCAAAATAACCAGCGGGATGCCGATACCGAACGACCAGCGGATGCCGAAATGTTCGGCAACATAACCCAGAAGCGGCGGCCCGAGGAGGAAGGCAACGAACGAAATCTGCGCCAAGGAGGCCACATTGGTCGCCGCCGGCCGATCGGTGCGCTGCGCCGCCGCCGACATGGCGAGCGGGAAGATCACCGAGGTGCCCACCCCCATCAGGCCGAAGCCGACCAGCGACAGCCAGTCGACCGGCGAGAAGAACACGATCACCGCGCCGAGCCCGAGCACGCTGAGCAGCACGCGCGACACCAGCGTCGGGCTGTAGCGCTCGACGAACGGATCGGCGAAGAATCGCGTCACCGCCTGGGTGAAGGCGCCGAGCGCCACGGCAAAGCCGGCAAGGAACGGCGACACCTGGAACTCGTCGCGCATGTAGATCGCCGACCAGTCGATGCCGGCGCCCTCCATGATCATGGCCGAGAGCGTCACCGCCACCAGCACCATGATGGCGAGGGTGGGCGCGGCAAAACGCGGCGCCTCCTCGGTCGAGGCGCCGGTGCGGTGCGGCGCCGGGGTGAAGCGGCCAAGCAGCAGCGCCACGCCGAGGATAACGACGGGGATCATCAGTAAGAGATGCAGCTGCACGCTGAGCCCGGTCTGCGCGATCCCGGCGCTGACGATGCCGGCCGAAAAGAAGCCAAAACTCCAGAAGGCATGCGAGCGGTTCATGATGCGGCGCCCGATCATGTGCTCGGTCCGATCCGCCTCGAGGTTGAGGATGATCTCGATGCCGCCGATGACCAGGCCGACCGGCACGAGGAGGAGGAAGAAGGCCAGCGGCCCGGTGGCGAACGAGGCGAGCGCATAGCCCAGCGCCAGCAACGGGATCAGCGTCAGGATGGCGCGGCGATAGCCGAAGCGGTCGAGCAGCGCCCCGGCAAAGCTCAGCGAGATCAGCGTGCCCAATGCCGCCCCGATCAGCCCGAGGCCGAGCGCCCCTTCCTCGATCCCCATGGCGTGCTGGATATCGGGCAGGCGCGGCGGCAGGCTCCCCATGCAGAACGAATAGATGAAGAAGCCGCCATACACCCGCTGCTGCGGCGGCAACTCGATACCGAATCTCATTGTGGGGAACTCGCGGGTAGGAAACGCCGCGACCCTAGTAAAATCGGTTCAAAGGGGCAAGGCGGGGTTTGTGATGGGGAGCATTGGTGGGCCTGGATACGCAGCCAGCTTGCCGGCGTCATCCCCCGCAGGCGCAAAGGCGATAAGTTACGATCGTGCCCACCCACCGGCTGTCATCCCAGCGAAAGCTGGGACCCATCCATCCACTTGCGCGGGCTGTGAGTTGGGTCCCAGCTTTCGCTGGGATGACACCGAGTTTCGGGCGCTGCCGGGTGTCAAACACGGACGGGACGTAGTGCGATGAGTGACATCCCACTAGGTTCCCGCCTTCGCGGGAATGACGCCGGTGGTACTAAGGTTTTCAGGCCCTACACCGCCACCTGCATCTCGTCGCGCATCACGCTCACCCCACGCGCCGGTGAGCGGATGATCTCCAGGCGGCGATATTGCATGCCGGAGCGGCCATGCGTCTGCTGCGCGCCGCGATCGGGGCCGAGATAGGTGGCGGTCTCGAAGTAGACCTGGGTGTGGTCGACCAGCCGCTCCAGCCGGCTCGCCACCCGCTGCTGGGTGAACGGCAGGGTCAGCACGTCGTCGAACCCCATCTCGACGCAGGTCCTGATCGCTTCGACCAGCGGGCTCTCGGAAAAGTAGACCATCGGCGAGAAGCGGATACGGCGGCTGGGCGAGAAGCGGATCGCATCGGCGACGGTTTTGAGCCCGCTCACCTCGTCGACGGCGGCGAACAGGAAGAACAGCAGCGGCGTCTGCTGCGCCTGGGTTTCGGCGCTGGCGATGCCGGCATAATTCTGGACGATCGGGAAGCCCAAGCCGCGCGCCAGATCCGTCAGCGCTGCCCCCGGACCATCCGGGGGGCCGACCACATAGGCGCAGGCCCGCATTCTAAGGCACTCCAGACGATTGCATTCCCGGAGCCGACTATCGGCCCGCGCCGCTTGCCGCGAGGTTAAGGGTGCGGGTAGCGCCGCTCGCCGCGGAACAGCGGTGCATTCTCCTGCAGTAGCCTGGCGATCCGGTCGGCGATCAACCGCACTTCCGGGCGATGCCGGTCCTCGTGGTGTGACACCAGCCACTGCTCGGTTTCGAGCTCGGTGATCGGCATCGCCACCCGCACCAGTCGCGCGTCACTGTCGCCGACAAAGCAGGGAAACACCCCGAGCCCGGCGCCGGCCGCCACCAGTTCGCGCACACTCTGCACATCATTGCCGCGCGCCCCGATGCGGTCGCCGTGATGCGCCATCAGCCAGCGTGCCGAGGCGATATTAGCCGCATCACCAGTGACCCCGACGAACAGTCCGGCCTCCACGCCGTTGATCAAGTTGACCCCGGCATACATCGCGTGGGCCACTCTGCCGATCTGCCGACCGGCGAGGTTGGGCTCGACCGGACGCTCCGAGCGCACCCCGATATCGGCGGCGCGCCGGCCGATATCGAGCTTGGCGTAGGCAGTCGTCAGCTCGATCCGGATTCTGTCGTCGACATGCCACAGCTCGCCGATGTGCCGGGCGAGGAAGGCCGAGGTCCAGCTGCCGGCCGAAACACGCACGATTTTTTCGCCCACAGCGCGGTCGCGCCAGCACTTCAGTTCCAGCATCGCCGCTTCGACATCTTCAGCCCGGCGCAGCAATTCCTCGCCGGCCGCCGTCAACTGGTAGCCGGTCTGCCGACGCACGAATAACGGTTCGCCGATCTGCTGCTCGAGCGCTGTGACCCGGCGGCCGAGCGTCGCTGCGCTCAACCCGGTCGTCGCGGTCGCGGCGCTGAGACCGCCCAGTCGCGCCACGTCGAGAAACAGCCGCAGGTCATCCCAGGAGATCGCATCGCCAGCGCTCATTTTTCATTCCTGCAAAGCTCGTTGCGGTCACGCTTGTATCGCTTCAAGTCTCGAAAGCGCAAGCATGGGTTTATGGAAAGCGTTGATGGAACGGCGACTTTCCAAAATGCAGCAAAACGAAAGTCTGGTTTCCGGCGAGCTTGGATGCACGGCCGGAGTGCGACGTTTTGCGCCGATGAAGGAGAAGAAAATGTTCAGAACCTTGACCCGACGCCTCACCGAATGGTCGCGCATCCATCGCGATGTCCAGCGGCTGAAGCAGCTCGACGATCACCTGTTGGCCGATCTCGGCATCGAGCGCGAGTGCATCACGCACAGCGCCCTCGCGGGTAAGAAATGAGCGGGGCCGTGCGCCTGTGGGACGGGCAGGAGGTCCCCCGCGTCGGCATCGGCTGCTGGGCCATCGGCGGGCCGTTCAAGATGGACGGCCGGCAGGATGGCTGGGGCGAGGTTGACGACGGTCAGTCGCTCAAGGCGCTGGCCCTTGCCCATGAGCTGGGCGCCCGCCTGTTCGACACCGCCGATGCCTATGGCACCGGCCACAGCGAGGAGGTTCTGGGCGAGGCCTTCGGCAACCGCGCCGACGTGGTGATCGCCAGCAAGTTCGGCTTCACCCACGATCGAGAACAGCGCGAACTGACCGGCACCAACGTCACGCCCGCCTATATGGAAGAGGCGCTCAGCGCCTCGCTCAAACGCCTCAAACGCGATCGCATCGACCTTTATCAGTTGCATGTCGGCGATGCCTCGGCCGAGGCGATGGACCGGCTGGCGCCGGCGCTCGAGCGCCGCGCCGAGGCCGGCGACATTGCCGCCTGGGGCTGGAGCACCGACGACGCCGCGGCGGTGTCGCGCGTCCTGCATTACCCGCACTTCAAGGCAGTGCAGCAGGGCCTCGATGTGTTCCGCGACGGGCCTGAGATGGTGGCGCTCTGCGATCGCTACCGCCTGCCCAACCTGATCCGTTCGCCCCTCGCCATGGGTTTCCTGACCGGCAAGTTTACTGCGCAGTCGCAGGTCTCGACCGACGACGTGCGCGGCGCCGGCCATAGCTGGGTGCGTGACTTCAAGGATGGGCGTCCCTCGGCGGAGTCGCTCAAAAAGCTCGACGCCATCCGCGACGTGCTGACCAGCGGCGGGAGGAGTGTGGCGCAGGGGGCGCTCGGCTGGGTGCTGGCCCGCTCGCCGCAGACCATCCCGATCCCCGGCTTCAAAACCGAGGCGCAGATCCGCGATAATCTGGGCGCACTCGACGAGGGCCCGCTTCCCATGGCCGCGATGGCCGAAATCGACGCGCTGCTGGCGCGTGAACTTGCCTGAGAGGAGGCTGCAGATGGAAAAGCGACAGTTCGGTAGCATCGGCGAGGTCAGTTGCCTGACGCTCGGCGGTGGTGGCATCGGCCAGGTCTGGGGCGAGACCAGCCGCGACGAGGGCATCGCCACGTTGCACATGGCGGTTGACGAAGGCATCGACGTGATCGACGCGGCGCCCGGCTACAAGGTGTGCGAGGCGCTGATCGGCGAAGCCTTCGCGGGGCGCCTGCCCAGCGGCGTCAAGGTCACCACCAAATGCGGCATCGGCACGCTGCCCGATGAGCAGGTCTACCGCCGCCTCCGCGCCTCGCTGGAACAGAGCCTCAGGGCGATGCGGCTCGAACAGGTCGACCTGTTCTTCCTCCACAACCAGATCTGCCCCGATGATTTCGTTTATCCCTTGGAGAACGAGCGGCGCAGCGAAATCGCCAGCACCTGGTCGAGCTATCGCGATGCGGTGGTGCCGGCGTTCCAGCAATTGCAGCGCGACGGGCTGATCGGCGGCTGGGGGATAACCGGGGTGAGCGTGCCGGCGACCATTCTCGACGCGCTGACCCTGGCGCCGCGCCCGCACGCCGTGCAGGCAGTGGCGAACCTGCTCGACAGTCCGGGTGGGCTGATCAGCTTCTCGACGCCCTCTCGAGCCCGCGAAATCATCGCCGCGGCGCATCTCAACGGCGTCGGGGTGATGGCGATCCGTGCGGTGCAGGCCGGGGCGCTGACCCGCAACTTCGACCGTAAGTCGCTGCATGATCGCGACACCGAGGATTTCCGGCTCGCCGCGCCGTACCGCGCCCTCTGCGCCAAATGGGGCGAGGACCCGGCAATCATCGCCTATCGCTACGCGTTGGGGATGGCCGGCGTCGAGACGCTGGTGCTGGGCGTGAAGAACCGCGACGAGCTGTCGGATGCGCTGGATGCCGAGCGCGCGGGGCCACTGGAGGCTGAGCAGCTTAAGGCGATCGAGGCGCTGGGATTGCGGGAGGTGCTGGCCTAGTCGATCGACGGGCCGGTGCGGGCTGACCCCCACCCCTAACCCCTCCCGCAGGGGGGAGGGGGACGCTAGTCGCGATGTCAGTGCGAGGGTCTCCCTCCCCCTTGCGGGGATGGGTTAGGGGTGGGGGTCCACAGCCACCGGACCCCCAGCCATCCTCACACGATCCCGCCACCACCCGCCGCCACAGCCGGACGCACCGCCGCGACGCGCTGGCGGTAGCCGGCCTTGCGGTAGGCGGCGATCGGGTCGATGGCGCCGTTGGCGTCGAGCCGGGCCTTGGCGAGGATCGGTTCCACATCGGTGCGGAACGCCAGCTTCAGCGTTTCCGACGCCATCAGTGCGTCGTCCGACTGCTGGTAGCCCTCGAGCGCCTTGCGGTCGACCAGCAGCGCCAGCGCATAGGCGCGCCGCACCTCGTTGGCCGAGCGGATCAGCGACTCGATCGGGTCGGTGACGTTGTGGCTCTGGTCCAGCATATGGGCCGGCTCGAACCCGTCGGCCTTGCGGAGCTCGGCATCGACCAGCTCGTTGAACACCAGGAACAGCCGGTACGGGTCGATCGAGCCGGTATCGAGGTCGTCGTCGCCATATTTGCTGTCGTTGAAATGGAAGCCGCCCAGCTTCTTGAACTGAATCAGCCGAGCGACGATCATCTCGATATTGACGTTGGGCGCATGGTGCCCGAGGTCGACGAGGCACTGCGCCTTGTCACCGAGTTCGGTGGCGATCAGGTAGTTGGTGCCCCAGTCCTGCACCACCGTCGAATAGAACGCCGGCTCATACATCTTGTGCTCGGTGAAGAGCTTCCAGTCGGCGGGAAGGTCGGCATAGATCGCCTTCATCGCATCGAGGTAGTACTCGAACACCTTGGTGAAATTGACCTGGCCGGGGAAGTTCGAGCCGTCGCCGATCCACACCGTCAGCGCTTTCGAGCCGATGGTCTGGCCGATCTCGATGCATTCGAGATTGTGCTCGATCGCCTGCTGGCGCGTCTCTTTGGCGTAGTTGGCGAGCGAACCGAAACGGTAGGAGTGCTGCTGGCCCGGCGCGTCCGAGAAGGTGTTGGAGTTCATCGCATCGAACCCCAGCCCGAAGCGGCTCGCCGCCTGCTTCAGCCGGTTCGGATCGGCCTTGTCCCACGGAATATGCAGCGAGACGTTCGGCGTGGCGCGGGTCAACTGGTTGATCACCGAGCAATCCTCGAGCTTGTCGAAGATGTCGCGCGGCTCACCGGTGCCGGGGAATTTCGCAAAGCGCGTGCCGCCGGTACCGACACCCCAGGAGGGGACGGCGACGGTATAGGCGCTGACTTTTTTCAGCACCGCATCGATATCGACGCCGCGCCGGCTGAGTTGCTCGCCCAGATGCGCGTAGTCGGCATCCAACGCCTTGCGGTTGGCCTCGTTGGTCTGGTCGACCACGGACTGGTCGATGAGTTGGTCGGTCATGGGTTAGTTCCCCCTCAAAGGTCTGTGGCTCTCCACCCCCACCCTCAGTCCCTCCCCACAAGGGGGAGGGAGGCGCAAGAACCGATGTCTCAGTCGTCTCCCTCCCCCTTGTGGGGAGGGATCAAGGGTGGGGGTGCCCCACGCTCGAAATCAGCGCGTAAAGCTCTGCGCGTTGCCCGCGTCGACGTTGATGATGTTGCCGGTGGATTTGGCCGACATGTCGGAGGCGAAGAAGTAGATCGCCTCGGCGATGTCCTCGGGGAAGACGCTCAGCTTCAGCATGGAGCGCTGGCGATACATTTCCTCGAGCCCCTCCTTGTCGGTTTTGTAAGTCGAGGCGCGCTGTTCCAGCCACTCGCCGGCCCAGATCTTCGAGCCGCGCAGCACTGCATCCGGGTTCACCACGTTGACGCGGATCTGCTCGGCCGCGCCTTCCAGCGCCAGGCAGCGGGCGAGGTGGATTTCGGCGGCCTTGGCGGTGCAGTAGGCCGCGGCGTTGGGCGAAGCGGCGAGGCCGTTCTTCGATGCCACGAACACCACGTTGCCGCCGATCTTCTGCGCGCGGAACATCCGGAAGGCTTCCCGGCTGACGAGGAAATAGCCCGTCGACAGGATGTCCATGTTCTTGTTCCAGAGCTCGAGCGTCGTCTCCTCGATCGGCGCGGAGCTGGCGAGCCCGGCATTGGAAACGAGGATATCGATGCCGCCGAACTCCACCGCGGTGTGGGCAAAGCCCGAAATGACCGCCGCTTCGCTGGTGACGTTGAGGTTGACCGGCCGGACCACGTCCTTGCCGAACGCCTTGCCGAGTTCCTCGCTGGCCGAGCCGAGCGCCGCTTCGTCGATGTCGGCGAGCACGACACAGGCACCTTCGCGCAACAGCCGCACTGCCGTGGCCTTGCCGATGCCGCCGGCCCCGCCGGTGACCAGCGCGATGTGGCCGGCCAGTGATTTCGGCTTCGGCATGCGCAGGAGCTTGGCTTCCTCGAGCAGCCAGTACTCGATGTCGAAGGCTTCCTGCTCCGGGAGCCCCCGGTAGGTGGAGACCGCTGACGAGCCGCGCATCACGTTGATGGCGTTGACGTAGAACTCACCCGAGATGCGGGCCGTCGCCTTGTCCTTGGCGAAGGTGAACATGCCGACGCCGGGCATCAGGTAGACCACCGCATTGGCGTCGCGGATGGCGGGGCTGTCCGGGTGCTTGCAGCGGTTGTAGTAGCCCGCGTAATCGGCGCGGTAATCCGCCGTCGCCTGTTCGAGGCCCGCCACCACCGCGTCGATATCGGGCTTGGCCGGATCGAACTCGATCACCAGCGGCCGGATCTTGGTGCGCAGGAAATGGTCGGGGCAGGAGGTGCCCAATGCCGCCAGCGGCCGCAAGTCGCGCGATCCGACGAACTCCAGCACCGCGGCGCTGTCGTCGAAATGCCCGAGCATCTTGAATTCGTTGGAGATCAACCCGCGGATTTTCGGCATCAGCCGCGCCGCGATGGCCCGGCGCTCCTCGGCCGGCAGCGGCGCCACCGCCTGCCCGCCAAAGGCCGGCTTGCCGGCGGTCTTCACCTCAAACCAGGCGATCGCCTTGTTGATGGTGTTGATGGTCTGCTCGTAGCACTCCCGGGGGGTGTCGCCCCAGGTGAAGAGCCCGTGGCTCTCGAGGATCACGCCCTTGGCCCCGGGGTTGTCGAGGCAGAACTTTTCCAGCCACAGCCCGAGCTCGAAGCCCGGCCGCTTCCACGGCAGCCAGCCGATCTCGTCGCCGAAGATTTCCTGGGTCAGCGCCTTCGAATCCCTGCTCGCCGCAATGGCGATGATGGCGTCAGGATGCATGTGGTCGACGAAGGCGTGCGGCACATAGGCGTGCAGCGGCGTATCGATCGAGGCGGCGCGCGGGTTGAGGTTGAACGTTGCGTGCGGCAGGTAGCCGACCATCTCGTCTTCATGCGCGAGGCCGCGATAGAGGCCCTTCAACGCGCGCAGCTTATCCATATAGAGCGTGGCGAAACCGTCGAGCTTGATCGAGGCCGAGTCGCCACCCGAGCCCTTCACCCACAGCACTTCGACGTCTTGCCCGCTCAGCGGGTCCTTCTGGAAGATCTTCGACGAGGTATTGCCGCCGCCATAGTTGGTAACGCGCTTGTCCGAGCCGAGGATATTGGAGCGGTAGACCAGCCGTTCGGGCTCGCTCATGCCGGCCGCCTTGGCGTCGTCCCAAAGGTTTTGAAGGCGCGCTGGCGCGGTGCTGGACATTGGACCCCTCCCGTAGAGATGTATGGCAGTTATTGAGCACGGGACTAGCTCCCGTAGCTTGCCGCTGTCAATCAGAAACCATCAGAAACCGTCAGCATCGCCACGAAAGTCGCATGATCTGATTGACACTGACAGATTTTGGTGAAAATGAGTCGATCCAGGGAGAGCAAATGCACGAAACCGAACGCCACAGGGTGATCCTTGCCGCTGTCCAGGCGCGGCCGCTGGCGACTGTCGCCGAGCTGGTCGAGATCACCGGCACGTCCGAGGCGACGATCCGCCGTGATATCGCCGCGCTGCATGTCGAGGGCCGCCTGCGCCGGGTGCGCGGCGGCGCCGAGGCGATCAATCCGCCCGAGCAGGGCGGGCTGATGGGTCGGCCGTTCTCGGTCAACGAAACCATCAATATCGCCCAGAAGCGTGCCATCGCCCGCGCCGCCGCCGAGCTCTGCAAGGATGGTGAGCCGATCATCATCAATGGCGGCACCACCACCTACCAGATGGTGCACTACCTGACCGGCCGCCGGCTTTCGGTGTTCACCAACAGCTTTGGCATTGCCGAGTTCCTGATCCACAATTCTCGCAACTCGGTGGTCATCCCCGGCGGCACCATCTATCGCGAGCAGAACGTCATCCTGTCGCCGTTCGGCGGCGTGGTCGCCTCGCACTTTTATGCCAAGCGCATGTTCATCGGCTGCCAGGGTCTGGGCGCGCACGGCCTGATGGAGGCCGATCCGATGGTGGTGCAGTCCGAACTGGCGCTGATCAACCAGGCCGAGGAACTGATCGTCCTCGCCGACAGCTCGAAATTCTCGGGGCGATCGAGTCTCATCCTCTGTGGGCTCGATCGCATCCACTCCGTCATCACCGATAACGGTATCCGCGACGAGGATCGCGCCATGCTGGAAAAGGCGGGCGTCATGCTCACCGTGGTGGAGGCCGCAGAGCAGAAGTCCCAGTCGGTCGCGTGACCGGCTGGCAATAGCAGCGCTGTCAGGAAGGTCGCAGGACCTTTCCGGTTCGAGAGCGCCAACTAAACGACCACGAACCACCCAGGGAGGAAATACAATGAGCCTGTTGAAGAAACTGGCAGCTGCCACGGCGCTGACCGCCGTGCTGCTGAGTGCTCCGGCCGCCATGGCCCAGACCAAGATCGCGCTCGTCGTGAAGTCGCTCGGCAACGGCTTTTTCGATGCCGCCAACAAGGGCGCCCAGGAAGCTGCCAAGGAACTCGGCGATGTCGAGGTGATCTATACCGGCCCGACCACGGCGACCGCCGAAGGCCAGATCGAGATCATCAACTCGCTGATCGCCCAGAACGTCAACGCCATCGCGATTTCGGCCAACGATCCGGATGCACTGGTTCCGGCGCTGAAGAAGGCGATGGAACGCGGCATCACCGTGATCAGCTGGGATTCGGGCGTCGCGCCTGAGGGCCGTTCGGTGCACCTTAACCCGTCCGACACCAACCTGATCGGCGAGACCATCATCAAGCTGGCCGCCGACTATCTGCCGGATGGCGGCGATGTGGCGATCCTGTCGGCCTCCTCCACCGCGACCAACCAGAACGCCTGGATCGAAGCGGCCAAGAAAGTGCTGCCCGAGAAGTTCCCCAAGATCAACCTCGTCGCCACCGTCTACGGCGACGACGACTCGGTGAAATCCACCAACGAAGCCAAGGGCCTGATCGCCTCCTACCCGAACCTCAAGGCGATCATCGCCCCGACCACCGTCGGCGTCGTTGCCGCCGCGCAGGTGGTGACCGATGACAACCTGATCGGCAAGATCAACGTCACTGGCCTGGCGCTCCCGTCCGAGTTCAAGCAGTTCATCGACAATGGCGCTTCGCAGGCCGTGGCGCTGTGGAACCCGATCGACCTCGGCTACTCGGCCGTGCAGATCGCCTACCAGCTCGCGACCAAGAAGGCCGAAGCCAAGCCCGGCGCCACCATCTCGATCGGCCGCGTCGGCTCGATCACCCTCGACGACACCAACTCGGCCGCCATGGCCGCGCCGTTCCAGTTCGACAAGTCCAACATCGAAGAGTTCTCGAAGATCTATTGATCCGAGGATGTAGGCGCCCGGCGGCTCTGGTCGCCGGGCTTTCTGTTTCGTGGCCCGGCCCCTCATCCGGCGCTACGCGCCACCTTCTCCCCGACGGGGAGAAGAATCCCGAGAGGCCGGAGCCAGGCACCATTCCTCTCCCCGTCGGGGAGAGGGTGGATCGCGCGAAGCGCGAGACGGGTGAGGGGTTCACCCACAGAAGTGAGATAAATGTCCCAACCCAAGCTCACCCTTTCCGGCGTCACCAAGTCCTTTCCCGGCGTGCGGGCGCTGCATGAGGTGAGCCTCGAGCTCTATCCGGGAGAGGTGACCGCGCTGATCGGCGAGAACGGCGCCGGCAAGTCGACGCTGGTGAAAGTCCTCACCGGCATCTACCAGCCCGATGCCGGCGAGATCGTGCTCGACGGCAAGCCGGTAAGCCTCAGCTCCGCCCACAAGGCGTTCGAGCTCGGCATAACCGCCATCCACCAGGAAACCGTGCTGTTCGACGATCTGAGCGTTGCCGAGAACATCTACCTGGGCCATGCGCCAAAAACCCGCTTCGGCACCATCGACTGGACGCTGATGCGCAGCAATGCCCGCCGCGTGCTCTCCGACATGGGCGCCGGCCACATCGATGCCGAGGCCCGGTTGCGCGACCTGTCGATCGCCAACAAGCACCTCGTCGCGGTCGCCCGCGCCATGTCGATCGACGCCGAAGTGGTGATCATGGACGAGCCGACTGCGGCGCTCTCCCACAAGGAGATCGAGGACCTGTTCGTCCTCATCGAGCTGCTGAAGGAGGACGGCAAGGCCGTGCTGTTCATCAGCCACAAGTTCGACGAGATCTACCGCATCGCCGACCGCTTCACCGTGTTCCGCGACGGCGAGATGGTCGGCAAGGGCCTGATCGGCGAGACGCCGCAGAACGACATTATCCGCATGATGGTCGGCCGCTCGGTCGATCACATCTTCCCCCAGCGGGCTCCGGCCATCGGCGACACGGTGCTGAAGCTCGATGGCCTGAGCCACCCCACCGAGTTCGACGATATCGGCTTCGAGCTCAGGCGCGGCGAGATCCTCGGCTTTTACGGCCTCGTCGGCGCCGGCCGATCGGAGGTGATGCAGGCGATCTTCGGGCTGACGCGGACCTCGCGTGGCGCGATGACGCTCGACGGCACGCCGTTCCACCCGGGCTCGCCCGCCGACGCCATCGCAGCGGGCATCGTCTATGTGCCCGAGGAGCGCGGCAAGCAGGGCGTCGTGGTCGACCTGCCGATCGTCCAGAACGTCTCGCTGCCCTCGCTCAAGAAGACCTCGCGCCAAGGCTTTCTGCGGATGGCCGAGGAGTTTGCGCTGACCCGAAAATATACCGAGCGGCTCGACCTGCGCGCCGCCTCGCTGAGCCAGAACGCCGGCACGCTGTCGGGCGGCAACCAGCAGAAGGTGGTGATCGCCAAGTGGCTGGCGACGCAACCCAAGGTGATCATCCTCGACGAGCCGACCAAGGGCATCGATATCGGCTCCAAGGCCGCCGTCCACGCCTTCATGGCCGAACTGGTGGCCGAGGGGCTGGCGGTGATCATGGTTTCGTCCGAACTGCCCGAAGTGATGGGCATGTCCGACCGCGTCGTGGTGATGCGCGCCGGCCGCATCGACGCCGTGCTCGACAACCGGGACCTGACCGCCGATGGCCTGGTCAAGCGCGCCATCGGCGCCCATGAGGTGGCGGCATGATGCGCAACATCTTTGCGCTCGCGCCGCGCGTGCTGCGTCTTCGCGAGTTCTGGCTCGCCATCGGCATCGCCGTGATGATCGGCGCCATCGCCACCCGCGCCCCGAGCTTTGCCGCTCCGGCCAATCTCGCCGATATCTTCAACAACACCGCCATCCTGATGATCCTGGCGCTCGGCCAGATGGTGGTGATCCTGACCCGCTCGATCGACCTGTCGATTGCCGCCAACGTGGCGCTCTCGGGCATGGTCATCGCCCTGCTCAATTCCACCATGCCGTGGATCCCGGTGCCGCTGCTGATCCTCGCCGCGCCGCTGCTCGGGCTGGCGCTCGGCGCCATCAACGGCTTCCTCGTCTGGAAGCTCGATATCCCGGCGATCGTCGTAACGCTGGGCACTCTCACCATCTATCGCGGCACCACCTTTCTGGTCGCTGGCGGGCAGTGGGTGAACGCCGCCGAGATGACGCCTGACTTCATTTCCATCACCCGCCTCGAACTGCTCGGCCTGCCGCTGCTCAGCTGGTCCGCGGTGCTCATTGCCGCCGCATTCTATGTGCTGATGACCCGCACACCGATCGGCCGCTCGATCTACGCCATTGGCGTCAACCCGACCGCCTCGGTCTATGCCGGCATCAATGTGGGGCGCACCAAGTTCATCGCCTTCTGTATCTCGGGGCTCGTCGCCGGGCTCTGCGGCTACCTCTGGGTGTCGCGTTACGTCATCGCCTCCTCCGAAACGGCAGTGGGCTATGAGCTGCAGGTGATCGCCGCCTGCGTTATCGGCGGCGTCTCGATCGCCGGTGGCGTCGGTACGGTCGGCAGTGCACTGCTCGGGGCGCTGTTCCTCGGCGTCATCAGCTCGGCTTTGCCGGTGATCGGTGTCTCACCGTTCTGGCAGATGGCCATTTCGGGCGCCGCGATCATCCTCGCCGTCATCCTCAACGCCCGCGCCGGCAAGAAGACCGGCCGCATCATTCTGAAGCGGGCGGAGGGAGGCGCAGCATGATGCACTGCTCGCTTGCCACCCACCGGGTCATTCCCGCGAAAGCGGGAACCTCCGTTTACCGGACCCTCGGCGCGCGCGAAAACAGAGTTTCCCGCTTTCGCGGGAATGACACCGCGTTTGGGGCTGGCCCCTTGGATTTCCTGAAATGAACGACCAGACCCCCACCACCCGCCACGTTCCGGATCGGCTCGACAATCCGCTGCGCTCGGCGCTGTTCAGCTGGCCCAGCCTGCTGCTCGTCGTCGCGGTGGCGATCTTTATCGTCAACTCGCTGGCTTCGCCCTATTTCCTGTCGCCCTGGTCGCTCAGCGATGCGACCTTCAACTTCACCGAGAAGGCGCTGATCGCGCTCGCCATGGCTCTGCTGATCATCTCGGGCGAGATCGATCTGTCGGTCGCGGCAATCATCGCACTGGCCTCGACGGCGATGGGCTTTGCGCTGCAGTTCGGCATCGATACGCCGGGGCTTGTCGCCATCGGCATCGGCACGGGGCTCGCCTGCGGTGCCTTTAACGGCTTCCTCGTCACCCGGCTGGGGTTGCCTTCGATCGTCGTCACCATCGGCACGACGAGCCTGTTCCGCGGCATCAGCTTCATCGTCCTGGGCGACCAGGCCTTCAAGGGCTACCCCGAAAGCTTCGCCTTTTTCGGCCAGGGCTATGTCTGGTGGGTGGTGTCGTTCGAGTTCGTGCTCTTTATCGCAGCGGCCGCCATCTACTACGTGGCGCTGCACCGGACGAGCTTCGGCCGCCGCATCTTCGTCATCGGCAACAATGCGACCGCCGCCCAGTTCTCCGGCGTCCGCGTCGAGCGCGTCAAGTTCGTGCTGTTCTGTCTGACCGGGCTGATGGCCGGCATCGCCTCGGTGCTGCTGACCAGCCGCCTCGGCTCCACCCGTCCGTCGATCGCCCAGGGCTGGGAACTCGAGGTCATCACCATGGTTGTACTGGGTGGCGTCTCCATCCTTGGCGGCGCCGGTTCGATCGTCGGCGTGGTGATCGCCGCCTTCATCATGGGGCTTGTCACCTTCGGCCTCGGGCTCTTGAATGTCCCTGGTATCGTCATGTCGATCTTTATCGGACTGTTGCTCATCGTGGTGATCGCCCTGCCCATCGTCTACCGGATGGTTCGCAAGTGACCGGCAGCACCGTCGGGGTCATCGACATTGGCAAGTCCAATGCGAAAGTGGCCGTCGTCGATCTCGACAGCCGCACCGAGATCGCTGTGCGCAAGCGGCCGAATACTGTGCTGCGCGACGGCAAGTATCCGCATTTCGACATCGACCGGCTTTGGGACTTTGTCACTGGCGCGCTGCGCGAGCTGAACGCCGAGTTCCCGCTCGACGCCATCAGCGTCACCACCCATGGCGCTTCGGCGGCGCTGCTCGACGCCGATGGCGAGCTGTCGCTGCCGGTGCTCGATTACGAGTTCGCCGGTCCCGACCAGTTCTGGGCCGAGTACGACCGGGCCCGTCCGGATTTCTCCGAGAGCTTCACCCCGCGGCTGCCCGGCGGGCTCAATGTCGGGGCACAGCTGTTCTGGCAGGCGCGGGCCTTTCCCGCCGAATTCGCCCGCACCCGCTGGATCCTGACCTATCCGCAATACTGGTCGTTCCGGCTGACCGGTGTCGTCGCCGAGGAGATCACCTCGCTCGGCTGCCACACCGACCTGTGGGACTTCACCACCAACCTCTATTCGTCGCTGGTGATGAAACAGGGGTGGCTCGAAAAGTTCGCCGAGGTGCGGCCGGCCTCCGACGTGCTCGGCGTGACCTTGCCCGAAGTGACGGCGGCGCTGGGGCTCAAGCGCCCGCTGCCGGTCTATTCCGGCATCCACGATTCCAACGCTTCGCTGCTGCCGCATCTCCTCGAGCGCGATCCGCCATTCGGGCTGGTCTCGACCGGCACCTGGGTGATCGTCGCTTCGCCCGGCGGCGACATCGACAATCTCGACCTCAAGCGCGACTGCCTCGCCAATATCGATGCGCTGGGCCGTCCGGTGCCGTCGGCGCGCTTCATGGGCGGGCGCGAATTCGAGATGCTGACCACGCCGCGCGAGCCCTCGGCCGAGACCATCGAGCGGGTACTGAACAAGGCGATCATCCTGACCCCATCGGTGGTGCAAGGCTCGGGCCCGTTCCCCGGGCGAGAGGCACAGTGGAGCCAGCCACGCGAAACGCTCGGCGATGACGAGGTCTATGTCGTGACCTCGTTCTACCTGGCGATGATGACAGCCGAATGCCTCAGGCTGACCGGCGCCGAGAACCACACGGTGGTCGAGGGACCATTCGCCGGCAACGCGCTCTATCTGCGGATGCTGGCGGCGGCGACCGGGCGGCTGGTGGAGCCGGTAAAGCGCAGTGCGACCGGCACCTCGATCGGCGCGGCGCTGCTGGCGCGCATGGATCGGCCGCGGCCCGACGGACATGCGCCGGTGCTGGTCGAGGGGGATGCTACGGCGGCAGCGTATGCGGCGGCGTGGCGAAAGCTGGTGGGCTAGCGTCCCCTCTCCCCTCTGGGGAGAGGGTTAGGGTGAGGGGTAGCCAAGCACTCCGAAGAGTGGTTAGCGCTTCAATTGCTCACGCATGGGCCGGTGCGCTTGGCGCCCCTCACCCCAGCCCTCTCCCCAGAGGGGCGAGGGGGCGCGGTGGTACTGCGAGCGCTTCACGGATCACGCTTCCGGACGCAGTGCGTCGCGGACGGCCGCCTCGGCGGCTTCGATCGATGCAAACACCTGGCCATCCACTCCGAACGCGTCGAGCTTGACGGCGAGGAAGCGGAAACCGGCATCGTGCGCGACCAGGACGCCCTTTGGTTCACCGTCGATATCGACAGCTATGGGCTTGGCGCTATGTGGCTTTTCGAAGTGGGCATGCTGCATGGAATGACCTCCATCGGCACGTCTCTGGGGACGGCCGGGGTGTTACCTGAACTGTGAGACGAATGGGTGACAGAGGTCACATTCGTTTGGGTCGGTAACACCCGTTGGAGCGATCTACCCATTTACCAATAAGCCCGGTTTGGAGAGTGGTGCGAATAGCGAAGTGCATGTTCGTCTCCTTCCGGCGGCCGATGGCCTGGGTGATTCCAATGCGGACGAGACTAGCTCGTCGCCCGCAGCTTTTGTGTGGCGAAGCTGAGTCCGCCATCGGGTACTTGTACGGCGTCGAGGCCCCGAGGTCTATCCGGCTTTCGTCGACGCTGGCGGAAAGATAGGTGAGCCTCGGCGGTTTCGCCAGCCCCAGCTGTTCCAAATAGCTAGCATGAAAGCGAAATTTCCTGCCCGGCAGATTCGATCGGACGAAAACTTCAGAGCGTGGCGAGCAGCGCCACCCCGCGCGGCGACAGCCGGTAGCCGACTTCGAGGCTGATGGTGAGCCCGAGCGCCTTGAGCTTGCGGATGTTGAGCTTGAACTCGGCTCGCTCCATGCTGGCGCTTTCGGCGAGCGTGGTGGAGACGATGCCGGGATGGTCGGCGATCAGTTGCAGTGCCTGTTTCGTCCACGGCGCCGGCGCCGCCTTGTCGAGCTTCAGCAACCTGACTGCCAGCGTCTCCAACTCGAGAGCATCTGGTTCGGCTTCGCGCAGCGCCTCGCGCGGGTCGGGTCCGGCGGGGTGGAGGCGAATACGGTAGCAGGTGCCCTGCTGCGCCTCGAACATGGCGATGACGCCAGCCCGGTCCTTGTAGCCGGCAGCGCGCGCCTCGTCCTCGGTGACTTCGCCCGGCTCGATCGCTTCGACCGAATCGATGCCGACCATGCCGAGCGCCGTCCGTACCGTACCGCCGGGCTTCACCGTCGGCTTCTTCCAGCGGCGGAAGGCCAGCGTGCACTGGCCGCCAAAAATGGCTTCGAGGTCTTTGGTGCGGAACAGCATGGGTCGAACTCTAGCGGGAGTTTGACGCGACGCAACGGTTGCTACGAAAGTATGCCAACCGGATAAGGGGCGTGGGCTTCCCGCCTTGAAATCGATTGCATAACATGTTGAGCTACGCCTGAGCGGATCCTGGGGGAGCATCGCCGCTCACCCAAAATGCCTCGCGAGTAGGCACTATCCGTTCGAGGGAGGACATCGTTGGCCGATACGGAGACGCGCGACAACAAGCGCGCCAAGGCTCGCCAGCCGCGTCGCGCCGCCGGCAAGCCGGGCGGCAAACCGACCCTGCGCACCATTGCCGAAATGACCGGGCTCGCCATCACCACGATTTCGCGGGCCCTCAACAACGCCCCGGAGCTGTCCGAGGAAACCCGCGTCCGGGTGCAGAAGATCGCGGCCGAGGTCGGCTATGTGCCCGACCGGACGGCCCTGAGGCTGAAGACCGGGCGCACCCATGTGGTCAGCCTGATTCTCGACCCGCATGATGAGATCCTCGGCTTCGGCCAGTCGATGGTGTCGGGGCTGACCGAGGCGTTGCGCGGCACGCCCTATCATCTGGTCATCACCCCGATGTTCACCGGCGGCGCGCCGATCGACCCGATCCGCTATATCCTGCGTAACAAGGCAGCGGACGGAGTGATCTTCTCGCGCACCCAGCCGGACGACGACCGGGTGAAGCTGTTGATGGAGGAGAACTTCCCCTTCGTCTCGCATGGCCGCACGGCTTTCCCCTCGGCCCACCCCTATGTCGACTACGACAACTATGCCTTCGCCCACCATGCGGTGATGCGGCTCAAGGCCAAGGGCTGCCGCAAGGTGACGATCATCCTGCCGCCCGACCGCTTCAGCTTCGGCCACCACCTGCGCGATGGCTTCATGGCGGCGATCCGCGAGACTGGGCTCGACTACGAAATCATCGATGGCGCGACGCTCGATAACACCGCGGACCAGATCCGCCTTGCCACCATGCGGCGGATCGCCGAACCGGATGCGCCGGACGGCTTCATCTGCACCGGCGATGCCGCGGCTCTGTCGATCATGGCCGGAATCACCGATGCCGGCTTCGAGATCGGCAAGGACGTGCAGATGGTGGTGAAGCAGACCTCCGGCATCTTCAGCCAGGTGCGGCCCAAGGTCGACGCGATCTTCGAAGACACGGCGCTGGCCGGCAAGCAGATGGGCGAACTGCTGCTCCGCCGCATCAATGGCGAACCGGCCGAGCAATTGCAGATTCTGCATGAGCCGGAGATCTGGTTCTAGCTGAAGACGGCCTGCAGAGCGCGGGGCCACCCCCACCCTTGATCCTTCCCCACAAGGGGACGCGGTAGCGCCCTGAGGGGAGGGAGATCCGACTGCAAGCTCTCGGTTCCTGCGTCTCCCTCCCCCTTGTGGGGAGGGCAGCAAAGCTTGTGAGCGAAGCGAACTAGCGTCGCTGGGTGGGGGTAGCCCCACGCTCAGGGTTTAGCCGGCGCCTACCGCCCACCCTCGATCTTCCGGTGCCGCTGGTTCACCCCGCCCTTGCCATAGGGATAGTCGGCAACCTCCGGCGCACTGGCGTCGGTGAGCTGCTGAGTGTGCTCGGCATCGAGCTTGAGACCCGCGGCCGCCAGGTTGTCGGCGAGCTGTTCGCGGGTGCGGGCGCCGAGGATCACCGAAGTGACGGCCGGGCGATCGGCGAGCCAGGCGAGCGCCACCCGCGCCATCGGGACACCGAGCGATTTTGCCACCGCTTCGACGGCAGCGATGACGCGCCAGGTCCGTTCCTGCTCATTGCGCGGTCCATACGATTCCTGCCCGCGGTTGGGGTTTTCCCCCAGCCGTGTTGAACCCGTCGGCATCTGGTCGCGCTTGTACTTGCCGGTGAGCCAGCCGCCGCCGAGCGGCGACCAGGGCAGGAGCCCGATATTGGCGTCGAGCGCCGCCGGTACGATCTCGTGCTCGATATCGCGGACCAGGAGGTTGTAGTGCGGCTGCAGCGTGATCGGCGGCGCGAGACCGCCGGCCTTGGCGATCCACGACGCCTTGGTCAGCTGCCAGCCGATGAAGTTGGAAAAGCCGTAATAGCCGATCTTGCCGTTGCGGATGGCGTCGTCGAGGAACCTCAGCGTCTCCTCCAGCGGGGTCAGCGCATCGAAGGCGTGCATCTGGTAGAGGTCGATATGTTCAACCCCGAGCCGGCTCAGCGAGGCGTCGAGCGCCTGGTTGAGATGACGGCGCGACAGCCCCAGATCGTTCGGCCCGTCGCCCATCGGGAAGCGCGCCTTGGTGGTGACCAAGACCTGTTTGGCCACCTCCGGCCGGGCCTTCAGCCAGCGCCCGACGATCTCTTCCGACGTGCCGGCCGAATAGACGTCGGCGGTGTCGAGGAAATTGCCGCCGGCCGCCACATAGTCGTCCATCAGCTGGAACGACGTCGCCTCATCCGCCTCGGCCCCGAACGTCATGGTGCCCAGCGTCTGCGATGAGACGATGGCGCCGCTATTGCCGAGCTTACGATACTGCATGATTTCCCTCGATCTATTGAATCGCTTCAAGCGACTTCATAGTCGGTGCGGCTGTCATGGTCGAGTCGAACTATCGAAGGGTGGGTGGCCATCAGGCTGGCCGCGGCTCAGCCGATAGCGCAGAGCCGCGACCCGCCCGACTGCCTTGTGTTCCCGAGGAGCGGGCAGCCTGGCTTGACCGTCACTCTGGGATTGCCGGGGTCGAACGGCCGCCATAGGACTTGTCGATCAGGGAGACGTTGTTGCCGTGCAGCCAGCGATAGGGCTCGTGCATGGCGAGAACGCCGCGATCGATCCAGGGCTGGATGAAGCTTTCGAGCGGGGCGGTCAGGTAGTCCGGCTCGTCCTTCCGCTTCAGCAACTGGACATTGTAGTCGAGGATCGCCTCGGTGAACTCCTGCGTATAGCCGCCATTGTCGATGACCTCGAACCGGCCGTGGCAGGGGTAGATGGATCTGGCGTCCATCGCCAGCAGCGAGCGATAGGTCATGATCTGCGCCGCGATTTCGCTGGTCATGGCCGGCGTGTTGAACGTCACCGTGTCCTCCACCGCATCAGCGGCGAGCAGGATCTTGTCCTTGGGCAGGTAGGCGACGAGGTGGCCGAGCTGGTGCACGAAGGTCTCGATCAGCTCGATCTGCAGGTCCTTGAGCCACACCGTCATCCGCCCATCGAACGTGCGGTTCGGCAGCACGACTTCCTTGACGCCGGGATAGTTCGGATCGCCCGCGCCCCAGATCTCGCCGCTCAGCATCTGCGGTGCATAGGCCTGCAGCTTCCAGCGGGTGCGATTGGTCGCGATGATATCGGCGTTCTTATAGAGGTAGTTGCCGGCGATGTGGTCGCAGTCCCAGTGCGAGTTGATCACCGAGACATGCTTGATCCCCATCTCGCGGATATAGGCGTCGATGGCTTCCATCTGCTCGCCATAGACCATGGTGTCGAAGACGATGGCGCTGTCGCCGCGGTGCAGCACGTAGTTGCAGACACCGAGCTTCATGTCGATGTTGCCCTTTATCCACTCTGGATAGTCGGCGATGTCGCGGCCATCGTAGAAGCAGATCAGGTAGTCGTTGATGTGCGAAACGCGCAGCTTCGGCACGAAGGGTTCGCGGACGATGTCCGTCTTGCTCGGCATGATGCCTCCGGTCACTCAATGAGATAGGGGCGGTCATTTTCCTGGTCGTGCTTTCGAGGCGGAAAATCTGCAACCTTTCCTGAAAGCACTCCGCGACGACCGCCCGGATGGTCACTCGGCCCAGCGCACCGAGCCGTAGTCGATATTGCCCGGCGCATAGGCGGCGCGGAGGTCGAGATCGACGAGGCCCTTGGGGGCGACCACCACGTCGTCGACGCCGACCAGCGGGATGAACAGGCCATTGTCGAAATACAGATGCCCTGCCTTCTCGTAGAGCGCGTTGCGCGCCGTGATATCGGTCAGCGTACCGGCTTCCTGCAGCAGCGCATCGGCCTCGGGCAGCCCGCGGCCGTAGAAGTTGATCGGCGCGCCTGAGGCAAAGAAGATGCCTGACTGGTTCTCGGGATGGAGCGCATCCGGGGTCAGCTTGCCGATGTAGAAGTCGGGGCCATCCGGGTTGTCCTTGAGCCCGAATGCGGCGCCCTGCGGCAGGATGGTGACAGTGGCGTTGATGCCGATGCTGGCGAGCTGCGCGACCAGCAGGTCACCGACCCGGCCGAGCGCGTTCGACTCTTCGGTGCTGATGCCGATGGTAAGGGTGACCGGCCCCTTGGCTGTGACCGTGGCCTTGGCGGCTTCGAGATCAGCAGGGAACACGACCGGGGTTACCGGGTCGAGCATGGCCTCGGGATAGACCGACTTGGCCGGATGGCCATAGGCGCCGAAGGCGTCTGCCACCCAGGTCGCCGGGTTGATGGCGGTGAGGAAGGCCTTGAGGACTTCAGGGTCGGCAAGCGGCCCGGTCGGCTTCACGAAGCCGATGATTTCCGATGTGCTGGGCGCCGCAGTTGCTTCGAGCTCGGGCGGAAGCGAGGCGAGCTGGGCCCACGGGTAGTTGGCGGGAACCGCGTCGGTTTCCTGCGCCTGCAGGTTCAGCACCTGCTGGCCGATATCGGGCACCAGTGGCAGCTCGATGGTCGAGAAGAACGGCGCCTTGCCGTAGTAGCTGTCATTGCGCTCGAGCGTGTAGCCCTGGCCGCGCTCGAAGCTCGTGAGCTTGAACGGCCCGGTGCCGTCGGCGTTGCTGTCGAGCCACGCGCCAGCCGCCTTGCCACCGCCATTGTCGGCGAGCGCCTTGGGGCTGATGACCTTGGGGCCCCAGGGGCTCGCGAAACTGTCGAGCAGCGAGGGCTGCGGCATGCCGAGCGTGATGACGACGGTCTTGTCGTCCGGTGCGGCGATGTCCTTCACGTTCCACAGGAAGTAGCTGAGGATCAGCTCGCTGTCGCGGCGACGCTCGAACGAGGTTTTGACCGCTGCGGCGTTGAATGGGGTGCCATCATGGAAGCTCGCGCCCTCGACGAGATTGAACGTGTAGGTGAGGCCATCGTCCGAGATGGTCCAGTCCTTGGCGAGGAGGCCGCGGATTTCGGCGCTGCCCGGCACGTATTCGACGAGACCCTCGTAGACATTGTTGATGGCGGCGAGGCCGTCCATCTCGAAGGCATTGTCCGGATCGAACGAGTCGAAGTCGGTGGCGATCGGCAGGCGCAGGGTTTCCTGGGCCTGGACAGCGCCAGCGGACAGGATGGCGAGAAGTGCAGCGCCGGCAAGCAGCCGGCCCGTGACGTGGCTGAATGGTTTCATTGTTGACGACATGAGTCGCTCCCTTGAACAGGGATCGACGGACCATCGTCGCCAATCCCTTGGCTTACGAGGTCTCCCGGGCTTTTGTCCCGCCGTGCGTCCGGCGGACTGTGGCGCCCGCCGGTGGCAGCTCTCGGACCAGACACGCAAAAAGCGTCGGAACCCTAGCCACCAGTCTCGGGGATGACGATGCAAGGGTCATGCCAGTGGTGTGGAATAGGTAAGGGGTTGGAATTGCTGACGATTGCGACCGCGATGGGCGACATCAGCGGTTAGATATGACCAAAAAATATGCGGTAGAGCAAATCTGCACAATTGTAAGGCGTGATGTGGCTCGTTGTATGACGAGATGGTGCAGTGGTCCTCCCCTGCGCAGCGGGGAGGACCACTGAGAGACCGAGGCTTACTAAAGCGCGATCCGCGGGTCCGCCACCGACTGCAGCACTTCCACCAGCATCGTGACGAGGATGTAGAACGCCCCGAACACCATGGCGATGCCGAGCACCGCCGGCAGGTCGGAACTCCCGAACGACTGCACGGTGTAAAGACCGAGTCCCGGCCACGAGAAGATGCGCTCGACGATCAGGAGGTTCCCGTACAGCAGGCCGACCTGCAGCCCGAGCATGGCGAGCGGGGCCGAGGCGGCGTTGCGCAGGCCGTGGCGGAAGAAGATGCGGCCGCCGCTGAGGCCCTTGCCGCGCGCGGTGCGGATATAGGGTTGGCGCATCACATCGACGAGTGCCGAGTTGAGCGAGCGACCCACCGAAATGGCGATCGGGACCGACAGGGCCAGTGCCGGCAGGAAGAGGTGCCAGATGGCATTGAGGGCGATGTCGGGACGTCCCAGCAGCAGCCCGTCGAGGACGAAGAAGCCGGTCGGTCCGGTGAAGCGGCGGATGTCGAGGCGACCGCTGCCGGGGAACCAGCCGAGCTTGAACCAGAGGAAATAGGCGAGCAGCAGCGCGGTCAGGAAGATCGGGAACGAGCCTGCCGCCAGCATGCCGAGCCGTACGCCGCCCGAGCGGGTCATCGTCGTCTGCGCAAAGGCGAGGAGGAAGGCGAAGCTGGTGCCCAGCAGCATGGCGAAGACGATCAGCTCGAGCGAGGCCGGACCGTATTTCAGCACATCGGCGGCGATCGGCTGCCGGGTGCGGATCGAGGTGCCGAGATCGCCCTGTGCGAGGCGGCTCATGAACTGCCCGTATTGCACCAGCAGCGGCTGATCGAGGCCGAGTTCGGCGCGGATGCGCTCGATCGTTTCGACCGGCGCCGAGGGGCCGGCAAGGGCGCGGGCCGGGTCAGCCGGAATGATCGCCTGGAGGCAGAAGACGATGAAGCTCATCACCACGAGGACGAGGACGAGGCCGCCGAGGCGTTTGGCGAGATATGCCAGCATGTCATGCACCTCGAAGGGCGGAGCGGATGCCGTCGCCGGCGAGGTTGGCGAGGATCGACATTACGAAGATCACCAGCGCCGGGATGATGGGCAGCCACCAGTAGACGGTGAGGCTGTCGACCGAGCGTGAGGTCATGGCGCCGAGTTCGGGGGCCGGGGCGGGGAGGCCGAGGCCGAGGAAGGAGATCACCGACAGGGTCAGGATGATGTTGGCGACATCGAGCGTCGCCGCCACCGCCAGCGCCGGCACCGCCCCCGGCAAGAGGTAGCGCAACATCAGGCGCGAGCCCTTCACCCCGGCGATGCGGGCTGCCTCGACATGCGGCCGGGCCCGGATGCGGCGGACTTCGTCGCGGGCCATGCGGGCATACCACGGCCACCAGAAGATGGTGATGGCGATCATGGTGTTGATGAGGCCGGGCCCGAGCGCCGCGACGACAGCGAGCGCGATCAGCGTCGAGGGGAGCACGAGGAACAGCTCCACCACCCGCTGCAGCAGCGCATCGACCCAGCCGCCGACCATGCCGGCGAAGACGCCGATCACCGTGCCGATGAGCAAGGCGATGCCGATGACGGCGAGGCCCGGGAGCCAGGTGTAGCGGACACCGAGGACGACGCGCGAGAACAGGTCGCGGCCGATTTCGTCGGTGCCGAACCAGTGCGCGGCCCCGGGCGGCAGGTAGGCGGCGGCGACGCGCAGCATCGGGTCGTAGGGTACGAAAAACGGGCCAAAGATGGCGACGAGCGTGATGACGAACACACCGGCGAGGCCGATGCGTTCGAGCCAGCCGACGCGGCGGAGCCACGCGAAGGCGGGGGGTGCGGTGGAGGCGGAGAGTTCGGTTGCGAGGGCCATTGTCGGTCTCGGTCAGCTGGCTAGAGCATCTGATTGGTCGCGCTCTCGAGGTGGAAAAGTCTGCAACTTTTCCTGAGAGCCCTCCAAGCGCGGCACGGCGCCGACCAGCATTTTCGTGTAGGGCGCCTGCGGGGCGGAAATGACCTGATCAGCCTCGCCGACTTCGACGAGATGGCCTTTCTCCAGCACCGCGATGCGGTCGGCGATAAGCCGGGCAGCGGCGAGATCGTGAGTGACGAACAGCATGGCCATGCCCATGGAGCGGCGGAGGCTCCCGAGGAGGTTGAGCGTCTGCGCCGCGAGGGAAACGTCCATGGCGCTGATCGGCTCGTCGCAGAGCAGCAGCTTTGGCGGCACGACCACGGCCCGGGCGACGGTAATGCGCTGGCACTGGCCGCCAGAAAGTTCGCTCGGCAGGGCGTGCTGCAGCGCCGGATCGACGCCAACGAGCTTCAGCGCTTCGGCGACCTTATTGTCCTGTTCACGCCGGCTAAGCCCCAGCGGACGGAGGCGGTCGCGGATCTGTTCGCCGACGGTGAGCCAGGGTGTAAGCGCCGCGACGGCATCCTGAAACACCACTTGCGGCGGGATGCCGCCGAACCATGATACGTCGCCCTCGTCGGGGGCGAGGAGGCACGCCGCGATGCGGAGCAGGGTGGATTTGCCCGAGCCACTTTCACCGACGAGCGCGACGCACTCGCCTTGCTGGATCCTGAGGTCGATGCCGGCGAGGACCTGGGTCTGGCGGGCAGGCCGTAGGATCCCGCGCTTCGGGCCGAAGCTCTTCTCGATGCGGTAGAGCTCGAGCGCATTGGCTTCGCTCGCCGATGCCTCGGGCCAGCTCGGAGCTTCGCGAGCGCGGGCGAGCAGGTCCGGCACCCGATTGGATTGGAAGCACGCGACCTGTCGCCCATCCTGCCGGCGCACCAGGTCCGGCTTGCGCTCGGAGCACTCGGCTTCGGCAAGGGGGCAGCGGGTGACGTAGTTGCAGTGCGCGCCGCTCGGCCGCGCCCGCAGCTGCTCGGAGGCGAGCGTCCCAAGCTGGCGGCTGCGGTCGGAATCGAGATCGAAGCGGGCGGCGAGGAGGCCCGCCGAGTAAGGGTGCGACGGCGCGGCGATCAGCGCGCGGGTGTGCCCGACTTCGGCAACGCGCCCGCCATAAAGCACCATCACCCGGTCGGCGAGTTCGGCGGCGACAGCGAGGTCGTGCGTGATGAAGAGCGTGGCGGTGTTGTGCTCACGGGCGAGATCGCGGAGCAGGGTCAGGATCTGCGCCTGCACCGTGACATCGAGTGCAGTCGTCGGCTCGTCGGCGATCAGCACGCGCGGCTTTGCCGCCATGCTCATTGCGATCAGCACGCGCTGGCGCTGGCCGCCCGACAGGCGGTGCGGCATGTCGGCGGCGATGCGCTTGGGGTCGGGCAGGCCGGTGCGGGCGAGCCACTCGAGCACTTCGTCGGCGCTGAGCCCGCTCTCACGCAACTGCGCGCCGATGCTCATCGTGGGGTTGAGCGCGCCCATCGGATCCTGTGGGACAGCGCGGACGAGGCTAAGTCGGAGGTCGCGCAACTCACGCGGCTTGGCGCCGACGATCTCGCGCCCGGCGAGGCGGATGCTGCCAGATATCTCGGGCTGCGCTTCGGCTGGGAGGAGCCCCTGCAGCGTCAGGCCGATGGTGGACTTGCCGGAGCCGCTCTCGCCGACGAGCGCGACGACCTCGCCGGGGGCGAGATCGAAGTCGATGCCGTCGAGCACAGTGCTGGCGCGGCCATCGCGGCTGAGGCGGACGTGGAGGCCGCGGATGGAAAGAACAGGGGCTTCGGGTTCGGTCGCTGGAAGAGTCATCGCTCCCTCACGTTGAGGGATGACGAGACGCTACGCTCGCCAATCCCTTGGCTAACGAGGTCTCCCGGGCTTTTGTCCCGCCGTGCACCTGGCGGGATGTCTCTCCCGGCCAGTGGCAGCTCTCGGACCAGCCGCGCCGAAGCGCCGGAACCCTAGCCACCAACTCTCAGCTAGTGAAGCAAGCTCCGTGCCAGGCGGGAACGGCCCAGAAACTATGGAATTATGCGGGTCGATGCATCCACGCTGCTCCAATTCTGAGCAACGCACATCGCCTTGCTTATTGGATTGGCATAACGGCCGGCGGCCGACAGCAACTGGATGCCTTGGCGCTACCCCTCGATTTCCTCGCGCAGGGCTTCCAGTTCCAGCCATTCGTCCTCGGCCTTGCCGAGCGCTGCCTGGGCCTTTTCCAGCACCTTGCCGGTGTCGGTGAACTTCTGCGGGTCGCGGGCATAGAGGTTGCCATCGGCCAGCACCGCATTGAGCTTGGCGATCTCGGCTTCGAGCCTGGCGATCTCCTTGGGCAGGGTCTCGAGCGCATGCTTCTGCTTGAAGCTGAGCTTCTGCTTGGCGGCGGGATGCGAGCTGGTCTGCGGCAGTGCCGCCTGCCGTCCACCCTTCGGCTTCGGGGCGCTGGCGGGCGCCGTGACGCCATAGCCGCGCTGGCTCACCATGTCGGAATAGCCGCCCGGGTACTCGGTCCATTGCCCGCCGCCGTCCGACACCACCACTGAGGTGGCGACGCGGTCGAGGAAATCGCGGTCGTGGCTGACGACGATCACTGTACCCGGGTAGTCGGCCAGCATTTCCTGTAAGAGGTCGAGCGTTTCGAGGTCGAGGTCGTTGGTCGGTTCGTCCAGCACCAGCACGTTCGAGGGCAGCGACAGCACCCGCGCCAGCACCAGCCGGCCACGCTCGCCGCCTGACAGCTTGCTGACCGCGGTGCCGGCCTGCTCGGGGCCGAACAGGAAGTCCTTCAGATAGCCCATGAAGTGCTTGGGCTGGCCGTTGATGACGAGGGTATCCGAGCCGCCGCCGGTCACTGCCTCCTTGAGCGTCATGTCGGCGCTGAGCGTGGCGCGGCGCTGGTCGAGGCTGGCGAGTTCGAGGTTGGCGCCGAGCCGCACCGTGCCGCTGTCGGGCGGCAGCTCGCCGGTCAACAGCTTGATCAGGGTGGTCTTGCCCGCGCCATTGGCGCCGATGATCCCCAGCCGGTCGCCCCGGATCACCCTTGTGGTGAAATCCTTGACGATGACCCGCTCGCCAAAGGCCTTCGAGATATCCTTGGCCTCCATCACCATCTTGCCGGAGGTCTCGCCCTCGGCGACCGAGATCTTCACCTCGCCGACGCCGCGCTTCAGGTCGCGCCGTTCCTGGCGCAGCGCGAACAGCCCGTCGAGCCGGCGCACGTTGCGCTTGCGCCGGGCGGTGACGCCATAAGTCAGCCAGTGTTCTTCGCGGACGATCTGCCGGTCGAGCTTGTGCCGGGCGGTTTCCTCCTCCTCCAGCACCTGGTCGCGCCATTCCTCGAAGCCGCCGAACCCCTTGTCGAGGCGGCGGGTGACGCCGCGGTCGAGCCAGACGGTCGAGCGGGTGAGGTCGGCGAGAAAGCGCCGGTCGTGGCTGATGATCACCAGCGCCGAGCGGATGCTGGAAAGCTCGTTCTCCAGCCACTCGATGGCCGGCAGGTCGAGGTGGTTGGTCGGCTCATCGAGCAGGATAATGTCCGGTTCGGGGGCCAGCACCCGGGCCAGGGCGGCGCGGCGCGCCTCGCCGCCGGAGAGTCGATGTGGCTCCTCGTTGCCGGTGAGGCCGAGCGCGTTGAGCAGGTAGGTGGCGCGGTAATGGTCGTCGCCTGCCTGCATGCCGGCTTCGACATAGGCGAGCACGTTGGGGTAGCCCGAGAGGTCCGGCTCCTGCGGCAGGTAGCGGATGGTGGCGCCCGGCTGCAGGAAGCGGCGGCCGCCATCGGGCTCGATTTCGCCGGCGGCGATCTTCAGCAGCGTCGATTTGCCGGAGCCGTTGCGACCGACCAGCGCCACCTTCTCGCCCGGCAGCAGCGACAGCTCGGCGCCCTCCAGCAGCTCGCTGGAGCCGAGGCGCAGGCGGATTTGCTGCAGGAAGAGAATGGGCGCGGCGGCCATTGGTTAGTCCGGGTTCAGTGGGTTCGGGGGCATAGAGCATGGGGGCGCCGCGAGATCAACGCGGGGCCCGAAGCGCTTTCAGGAAAATGCCTGTCCTCGCGAAGGCGGGGATTGCAGATTTTTCCAGCTCGAAAGCGCGACAAATCAAGACGGGTGCAGGTGGCAAAGATGAATGAACCGAGCCTGACGACCAGAGTCACAAGCCGTTCAACTGCCACTTGGCAAAAGCGCCCGGCCTCGGGCTTCGGGGCAGGTCGGGCAGGTGAGCGAGGGCCATGGGTTTGGGCCTTTGTCCGTCTGCCGGCAACCCCAGAGAGAGACTGGGTTCCGCCGCACGATCAACGCCCTTCGGGTCGGGCGCGTGTGGCGAAAGGGCGGATGCCGGACGGTTGGAGTCGGTCCGGCATCCGCCGCTAAGTCAGAGGGTTCAGTGCGCCGCTTCGCGGATCAGCACCGGCTCCATATCTTCGAACTTGAGGCCAAGCCGATCCCGCAACGACCGCCGCTTCGAAGCGAGGTCGGCGATAGTGTAGCTCTCGAGCACGTTGAAAAACGCGCCCAGTGCCTCGCGCAACGCCGCATTGACGTCGCAGCTGTCGGCCAAGGGGCAGGTCACGTCGCCATCCTCGAAGCACTCGGCCATCGAGAAGCTCTCTTCGGTAAGGCGGACGGTGTCGAGCAGGGTGATCTCTTCGGCCGGACGGCCGAGCTTGATGCCGCCGCGGCGGCCGCGCACCGTCTCGATCAGGCCGTTTTCAACCAGCGGCTTGATCAGCTTGAACAGGAACAGTTCCGAAATCGCATGTGCCTTGGCGATGTCGGCGACCCGGCTGAGGCCGGGCGCATTGACCGCACAATAGATCAGAGTGCGGATGGCGTAGTTGGACTGGCGAGTCAGTCTCATCGAATCTCCGATTCGGCGCGTCACGCCGACTTCTTGCTGCTTCCCCACGCAAAGCCCCGGATACCGGGCAATCTCTGCGGCTGGATGGGGTCTGGAACCGCCCACAGTTTATAACGGTTCTAAACTTAGTCAAGAAAACATGACGCCTGCGTTCAGGATTGTGCGGGCGGGGGAGATCGGCCCGCCCGCACATCGCATCATTTGTCGAGATAGGGCCGGTGCAGCGCCAGGTCAGGCTCGCTGAGGCGATCCTGCGCGGTAAAGTTCTGGTGCCAGTAGGGGTAGGGGAGGTTCGGCTGGCTGACCGCGTCGAGCCTGCCCAGTTCCTCGGCGGTGAGCTGCAGCTCGGCGGCTTTCAGGTTATCCTCGAACTGCTCGATATTGCGGCCGCCGACGATCACCGAGGCAACGATCGGCTTACTCAACAGCCAGGCCAGCGACACCTGCGCGCCGGAGACGCCGTGGGCGCCGGCCACTTCGTTGACCACATCGACGATCTTCCACAGGTGCTCCGGATCATAGATCGGCGGCTCCTTGAAGCCGCGCACCTGCCGGCCATCGCTCGGCTTCGAGTTGCGGGTGTACTTGCCCGACAGCCACCCGCCGGCCAGCGGCGACCACACCAGCACCGAAACGCCCTGGTCGAGCCCGGCCGGGATCAGCTCGAATTCGGCCTCGCGCGAGTGCAGCGTATAGTGGATCTGCTGGGAGACGAAGCGCTGGTAGTTGCGCTCGTTCGAGGTGGCGAGCGCCTTCATCAGGTGCCAGGCCGAATAGTTCGAGCAGCCGATATAGCGGACCTTGCCCGAGCGGACGAGCGTATCGAGCGCCTCCAGCGTTTCCTCGAGCGGCGTCTGCCCGTCCCACTCATGCACCTGGTAGAGGTCGATGACGTCGGTCTTGATCCGTTTGAGCGACGCTTCCGCCTCGCGGATGATGTGCCAGCGGCTGAGGCCGCGATCATTGGGCCCCTTGCCGCGTGGGAAGCGCACCTTGGTGGCGATCAGCAGCCGATCACGCCGGCCATCGGTCAGCGCCTCGCCGATGATCGTTTCCGAGACGCTCCCCGAATAGACGTTGGCGGTGTCGATCAGGTTGACGCCATGGTCGAGGCAGAGGTCGATCTGGCGCTGCGCCTCCTTGACGTTGGTATCGCCCCACAACCCATCGCCGCCGAACGTCGCCGTGCCGATCGACAGCGACGAGACCTTGAGGCCGGAACGGCCGAGCAATCGATAGTCCATGCTACCCTCCAGGAAATGTCGGCGCGGACCCTAAACCAGCGCGATGACAATGGGGAGTGTCCAAAGGCACGACGGAGCGCCGGCCGCCGGAAGCGGGGACAGAGACCGGCAGAAGAGCCTTCCAGGGGCTGATCTCGCAACCCGCTTTGGCGTGAGTTAACAAACCGCTACCCGGGTCGTCAGGCAACGGTCAGCACGACCGCCTTACTCTACGGCTCGGAGGTGGTGGAGGTGATCGCTTACATCGTGCAATTGCCAAGGGGCGACATCAGGCGCTTCGGCATGTTCAGCAGCATCGTGGTGCAGTCCGAGGAGATTCCCAGCATCGTCAGCATCGAGCCCGGCTACGCCGTGCGGCTGATGCGAGCCCACACGCAGATGGCTGCCATCATGGGGCAGATGTTCCCGACCTGGCGGATCGAACGGCTGACCGAGACGACGCGGCGCCCGTCATCAGGCCGGCCAGTGCTGCTGCACCCGCCCATCCTCGCTTTCAAGAAAGACCCGGTTATCTCCTCGGGTCCGCCGGGCCATGTCGACCGCGGCGCGGACCGCCCGATCCAGCGTTGAGTGGTTCGCGAGGACGGTAGGGCCGACGCTCAGGGTCCAGCGACCCTGGTTCGGGGAGACGAGAAATCGGAGGGGCTGCATCATCTGTTGCGTGCGCCGATCCTGTTACGAGGACACCAGCGTGCGCAATGCCGCGTTATCGGCGCGTTAACCGTTTGGCTGGTCAGGAGACCACGGTGATTTTCTCGCTGGCGCGGGTGACCCCGGTGTAGAGCCAGCGCTGCCGATCCTCGCGGAAGACATAGCTTTCGTCGAACAGGTAGACGTTGTCCCACTGGCTGCCCTGGGCTTTGTGCACGGTGAGGCAATAGCCGAAAGTGAACTCGTCGTACTGGCGGCGCTCGGGCCAGCTCAGTTGGTCTTCTTCGCCCGAAAAGAACGCCGCGTGCGTCACCACTTTGGCCTGCGTCGCCTTGGCGCCGGTGACTTCGTCCGGGTCGAGCGTCATCGAGTAGCGGGCGTTGGAGCGCTTCTTGACCTCGGCAGCCGTCCAGATCTGGCCATTGAGCAGCTTCTTGACCGGGTTGTTCCTGAGGCACACCAGGCGATCGCCGGCCACCGGCTCGTGCCGGGGCAGGTTCTTGATCTCGCGGATGCGGTCATTATAGGCCACCCGCGTCTTGTTGCGGCCGGCCAGCACCTGGTCAGCTTCCATCACCGCGTCGCGGTCGACATCGGCGCGCGGAATGACGAGGCTCTCGCCATAGCGGCCATGCTCGAGATAGCCGCCCTCGCGGATTTCCATCGACATGCGGATGATCGGGTTGTCCGCCGCCTGGCGGTGGATCTCGGTCAGCATATAGTCGGGCTCGTCGGCGGTGAAGAAACCAGCGCCCTGCACCGGCGGCAGCTGGAACGGATCGCCCAGCACCAGCACCTTGGTGCCGAAGCTGAGCAGGTCCCGGCCGAGCTGCTCGTCGACCATCGAGACCTCGTCGATGACGATCAGGTCGGCGGTCAGCGCCTCGCTCTCCGGGTCGAGCGCGAATTTCGGCTCGCCATCCTTCTCCGACACCAGCGCGTAGATCAGGGAGTGGATGGTCGAGGCGCCACGGGCGCCGTATTTCCGCATCACCATAGCCGCCTTGCCGGTGAAGGCGGCATATTTCACCGACTTCACCCCCTGGGCGAGATGGCGGGCGAGCGTCGATTTGCCGGTGCCGGCCCAGCCGAACAGCCGGAACACCTGCTTGCCGTCCTTGTCCTTCAGCCAGCGCGATACCGACTGCAGCGCTTCATCCTGTTGCGGCGACCACTCCATCAGGCGATGCGCACCGCGACGGTTCCGATGCCTGATATCGAGCCTTCGAGCAGGTCGCCCTTGACCACAGCCGAAACCCCGGCCGGGGTGCCGGTGAAGATCAGGTCGCCGGGGAACAGTTCAAAGTACTTCGAGAGTTCGGCGATCACATGCGGCAGGTCCCAGGTCATGTCGGCGATATCGGCCGACTGGCGGGTCTCGCCGTTGACGCGGAGCTCGATGGCGCCCCTGAGCGGGGTTGGAATGCCCGCGGCCGGGACCAGTGTGCCGATCGGGGCAGAATGGTCGAACCCTTTGGCCACTTCCCAGGGCTTGGCGCCCTTCTTGGCCCAGGCCTGCAGGTCGCGGCGCGTCAGGTCAATGCCGACCGCATAGCCCCAGACGTGGTTCATCGCATCGGCGACGGCGATGTTCCTGCCGCCGGCGCCGATGGCGGCGACCAGCTCGATCTCGTGGTGGTGGTTCTGCGTCTCGGACGGGTAAGGCGAATCGGCGCCCTCGATCACCAGCGCATCGGCGGGTTTGGCGAAGAAGAACGGCGGCTCGGCATTGGGATCGTGCCCCATCTCGCGCGCGTGCTCGGCATAGTTGCGGCCCACGCAATAGATGCGGCGGACCGGGAACAGTCCTCCGCCGGCAACGGGGACGGCGGGCTGCGGCGGCGGCGCGATAACGTAATCGGACATCGTGGTTCCCATACTCTGAGGCGCGCCACACTAATCGAATCGGCCGTGGGACAAAATGAGAACTTTGCTCGTCGGCAAGTTCCCTGGGGGCGGCGGCTGCACCGTTTGGGGTGCTTGACTTGGCCGTTGGGGTCGGGCTCGGGTTGACCTGAGCTTGAGGGAGTACGCCGTGACCGCCATCGACCCGTTCGACATTCCCAACCTGGTGCCGGACTTCGAGGCGGTGAAGAATGGCAACCTCGCCGCCAGCGCCCGCACCCGCGCCACACTGAAGAGCCGGTTCGACCTCAGTTACGGCGACGGCTCGCGGCAGCGGCTCGACCTGTTCTTTCCCGAGCACGCCACCGGGCCGCTGCCGATCCACATGTTCATCCACGGCGGCTACTGGTTCCTGAACGACAAGGAAATGTTCGCCTTTCCCGCCGAGACCATCACCCGCAGCGGCGCCATCGCGGCGATCGTCGAATACACGCTGATCCCCAATGCGCGCCTGGCGCAGCTGGTTGACGAAGTGCGGCAGGCAGCCCGCTGGCTGATCGGAAACGCGGCAAGCTTTGGCGGCGACCCCAATGCGTTTTCGGCCTCGGGGCACTCGGCCGGCGGGCACCTCGCGAGCTATCTCGCGGCGCGCGCCCCGCACGAGGCGCATGCGCCCAATATCCCGGTGAAGTCGCTGCTGCTGGTGTCCGGGCTCTATGACCTGAGGCCGATCACCCAGAGCTACCTGCAGCCTGACCTGCTGCTGACCGACGAGGAGGTGGCCAACTTCTCCCCGCTCGGCGCCGAGCAACTGGCCGGCCCCGAGGTGGTGGTGGCGGTCGGCCACAACGAGACCGAGCCGTTTCACCTCCAGGCGCAGGACCTCTGCTTTGCCGCCGAGCGGCGCGGCCTCAACTACGAGCGGATCACGTTGCCCGATCTCGACCACATGACCATCGTCCGCGACCTCGGCCGGCCCGAGAGCCGCATGGGCGGGTTGCTGGCCGAGACGATTGCGGCGTCGCGGGGGTAGGGGTTCTGAACCGGTAGTCACGGGAGGCGGCCGAGCGGGGGGATGGCCCCCACCTCGCCTCCCCACCGGGTGTCATCCCAGCGAAAGCTGGGACCCATTTCACAGCCCGCGCGGAGGGAGAGTTGGGTCCCAGCTTTCGCTGGGATGACATCGAGTGGGTGGAGAAACCGTGCAACCCAACGGCGAAATCCCTCGAGCCCTCGCCCCTCAAACCTCGATATCGAACACCAGCAAACCCTTCACCCCACCCTCGAGCGCCGCAACCAGCCGCTTGCCCGCCTCCTGGTGCTTGCCATCGGCGAGGTACGCGTCGCGCGCCGCGGCGTCCGGAAAGTCCATGGTAAAACCGTCGACAAAGCCCTGGTGCAGGCCCTCGGGCGAGACGTTCGGCCCATAGCTCATGTGATCGATCGCAAGATGCACGCCGAGTGCTGCGAGCTGGTCGTAGATCGACTGTATCTCGCTCAGGGGGACATCGTCGCGGAATTTCAGGAATACGCAGTGCCGGATGGTCATCAGTAGGTGGTCCTGCCGCCCGAGAGATCGAACACCGAGGCGGTGGTAAAACTGTTTTCCTTCGACACCAGCCAGGCGACCATGTTGGCGAGCTCATCCACCTCGAGGAAGCGGCCGCGCGGGATGCGGCTCAGCATGTACTCGATGAACTCCTTGGTGACTTCCTTGAGGATGGCGGTATTGGCCACCGCCGGGGTGATGGCGTTGACCGCGATGTCGTACTTGGCGACTTCCTTGCCCAGCGCCTTCACCAGCCCGAGCACGCCGGATTTTGAGGCGGCATAAGCGGCGGCATTGGGGTTGCCCTCTTTGCCGGCGACCGACGAGATGTTGACGATTCGGCCATAGTTGCGCGCTTTCATCGAGGGGATCACCACGCGGTTGACGTAGAACGTGCCGTTGAGGTTGATCTCGATGACGCGCCGCCATTCGTCGAGCCCATACTCGTCGAGCGGCGCGTTCTTGCCGGCAATGCCGGCCGAGTTGAGGAGGATCGAGACCGGGCCGACCTGCTTCTCCACCGTAGCATGCGCCGCGGCCAGCCCGTCATAATCGGTGATATCGACCGTCTGGCTCGATGCCTCTGCGCCGAGCAGCCCCGTTGCCAGCTTCAAGGCCTCGGCGTCGCGGTCCCAGAGGCTGACTTTGGCGCCCGAGGCGATGAAGCGCTTGGCGCAGGCCAGGCCGAAGCCCGAGGCGCCGCCGGTGACCACGGCCACCTGCCCGTTGAGATCGATCTGATTCACGTTTGTTCCCTCGCTGCCGGTTTCCCCGGCCGTTTCCTCGCCACAACCGCTAACATGTTAGTTCCGGCGAAACCAGTCGCTGCCGTGTCGTTGCCCCGCGACCATCAAGATGATTGCCGCGCAAGGCGCTGTCGTGTGAGGGTTATTTACGGCTGGTGGCACGAGAGCAGGGGGCTGCACTCGGCTGGCCGATGCGAGGCATGACGCGCCATGGCCTACAAACCCTTCGATGCCGATGCGCTGATCGACGCGGCGGCGCCGCTGCTGCAGCTGCGTATCGCGCCCGAGCACCGGGCCGGCATCAAGCTGAACCTGAAGACCGCCTCGAAGATGGCGGCGCTGGTCGAGCAGATCAAGCTCGACGATGACGCCGAGCCGGCGCCGGTCTATCGCGCATGAAGGCGACCGCCGACGCCGTCGAGATCGCCGAAGCCGTCAAGGGCGGCCAGGTAACGGCACGCGCCGTGACCGAGGCGGCGCTCAAGCGCATCGAACGGCACAACCCGATGCTGGGCGCCTTCACCGACGTGACGGCGGCCCGGGCGCTCGAGCAGGCCGAACTGGTCGACAGCAAGATCCGCAACGCCATGGATCCCGGCCCGCTCGCCGGCGTGCCCTTCGCGGTCAAGAACCTCTACGACATCAAGGGCATCACGACCCGCGCCGGCTCGAAGATCAACCGCGACAACCCGCCGGCAGCGCGCGATGCAACGCTGGTGAGCCGTCTCGAAGCCGCGGGCGCCGTGCTGCTCGGCGGCCTCAACATGGACGAATACGCCTACGGCTTCACCGGCGAGAACGCCCATGACGGCCCGTCGCGTAACCCACACGCCCTCGACCGGATGACCGGCGGCTCCTCAGCCGGCCCGGCTGCTGCGGTGGCTGGCGGGCTGGTGCCGTTGAGCCTCGGCTCCGACACCAACGGCTCGATCCGCGTGCCGGCCTCGTTCTGCGGCTTGTTCGGGCTGAAGCCGACCTATGGCCGGCTGAGCCGGGCGCACAGCTTCCCCTTTGTCTCCAGTCTCGATCACCTCGGTCCGCTCGCCCGCTCGACCCGCGACCTGGCTTTGGCCTATGACACGCTGCAGGGGTTTGACGAGGCCGACCCGGCCCAGACCAAGCGGGTGAACGAGCCGACCTTCGCGCGGCTGAAGCATCCGATCCCCGGGCTGCGCATCGCCGTCGCCGGCGAGTATTTCCTCGGCGCGCCGGAAGTGCAGGCGCAGGTGCAGAAGGTGGCGAAAGCCCTCGAGGTGACGAAGACCGTCACCCTGCCCGATGCGCAGGCAGCCCGCGCCGCAGCCTTCCTCATCACCATGGCCGAAGGCGCGGCGTTGCATCTCGATCGGCTCAGGCAACGCCCCGACGATTTCGACCCCGAGGTGCGCGATCGGCTGCTCGCCGGGACCATGCTGCCTGCTGTCTGGGTGGAGCGGGCGCAGAAACTACGCCGGGTGTTCCGCGATCGTGTGCTGAAACTGTTCGACGGGGTCGACGCCATCCTCGCCCCGGCAACGCCGATGAAGGCGCCGCTGCTCGGCCAGAAGACCGCGATGTTCGGCGGCGTCGAGCTGCCAGTACGGCCCAATCTGGGGATCTTCACCCAGCCGATCTCGTTCATCGGCCTGCCGGTGGTGACGGTGCCGGTGTGGCAATATGGCGAGGACCTGCCACTCGGCGTCCAGGTGATCGCCGCGCCGTGGCGCGAGGATGTGTGCTTGAGGATCGCCCACCAGCTGGAAACGGCAGGGGTATGCAAGGCCCCGGTAGCGCAGGGGTTTGCGGACTAGGTTGACCACCGGAGTTTGCGGCCACCCCCACCCTTGATCCCTCCCCACAAGGGGGAGGGAGAGCGATCGAGTTTCACTGGACTTTCAGTCGTCTCTCCCTCCCCTCGATGGGGAGGGATCAAGGGTGGGGTGGGGCCACCCGCACCGGATCCGTGGCTTAAGCCGTCCAGCCGCCGTCGATGATCTGCACCTGGCCGGTGGTGTAGGTGGCGCCGGCGAGGTAGACGGCGAGGTCGGCGACCTCTTCCGGCTGGCCGATGCGGCCGATCGGCTGGCGGGCGATGAAGGCTTTCTTCGCCGCTTCGAAATCGCCGGTGGCGTGCCAGCGTTCATGCAGCGACGGCGATTCGACGGTGCCCGGGCAGATGGCGTTCACCCGGATGCCCTTGTCGGTATAGTCGGCGGCCATCGATTTGGTCAGCCCGACCACGGCGGCCTTCGAAATGGTGTAGGCGGCGCGGTTCGGCACCGCGGTCACCGACGAGGCGACGGTCGCCATGTTGATGATGCAGCCATCCTTGCGCTCCAGCATCTGCGGCAGCACCGCCTTGATGGCGCGGATCTGCGCCCAGACGTTGAGGTCGAAGGCGAACTCGAGGTCCTTGTCGGGCATCTCGAGCACGGTACCCGACTGCACCACGCCGGCGCAGTTGAACAGGATATCGATGCGGCCGATCTCGGCCACCGCCTTGTTCACTTCTTCGGTGCTCAGCACGTTGAGCACCCGGGTGGTGACACCGGGAGTGCCGTCCAGCTCTTTGAGCTTTGCCGCATTGACGTCGGTGGCGATCACCTTGGCGCCGGCCTTGACGAAGGCATGCACCGAGGCGAGGCCGATACCCTGCGCCGCGGCGGTGATGAGAACGATCTTGCCGCTGATATCGGCCATGGGAAGTCTCCAGTTCTTGCTTGGTGTCTCAGGCGGCGAGATGCACGTCGGGCGCGCGCCTCGCGGTGTAGATGGCGGTTGTCATGTTGCGCTCGACGCGACCGCCGAATTGCCGGTCTGCGATCTCGGCTAACCCGTCGATCAGGCGTGTGCGCTCAATGGGAGGCAGCGCCGTCACGTTGGAATAGGTGGAGTAGAGGGCGCGCACACCCTCGGCGTCGAGTTCGAGCGTCCAGCGCAGGAACTGCGGCTCGTCCGACACGAACCCTGCCGCGTCAAAATCTGCGAGACGAGCGTCGGCATCGCTGGCGAACGAAAGTCTGCCCGAACCACGACCGGTGCTGACACGGTGTCCTTCGAACAGGTGTGCCGTGGCCTCATGGAACGGATCGGAACGTCCGGCGTCGCCAAAGTCGTTCCAGATCAACGCCACCGAGCCGTTATCCCGCAGCAGGCCGCCGATGCGCTTGAGGGCTGGAACCGCATCAAGCCAGTGGAAGGCCGTCGCGCTGACCACCAGGTCGAAAGACGTGGGCCGCAGTTCGGCATCCTCGAAGGTCTCGCCGACCACCGTGAGGCGCGGGTCGGCTGCGGTCTTGGCGAGGAATGCCGTAAGCCGCGCATCGGGCTCGATCGCGACCAGCCGCGCCGGATCGTGCTTCAGCAGCGGAATCGTCGCGAGGCCGGTACCGGCGCCAATCTCGAGGATGTCGATGCCGGCGCGAAGACCGGTCCGCTGCACCAGCGCATCCCAGGTCGCCTGCGGATAGGGCGGCCGGGCGGCATGATAGTTCGCCGGATCGGCGCCGAACGCTTCCCTGCCGAAGCTCCGCTCCAGACTGGCTGGTTCGCTGGCGACGATCGGCACGATGGCGCTCCTAAAGGTGGATCGAATGCGAGCCTTCGACGGTCATCCGCTCGATGGCATCGAAATCCCAGGCGATGCCCAGCCCCGGCTTCGATGACGGGATGGCCTTACCATCCCGGATGGTCATCCGTTCAGTCGTCAATTGGTCTAGCTGCGGGATGTATTCGACCCAACGGCCATTGGGAATGGCGGCGCAGAGCCCGACATGCAGCTCCATCAGGAAGTGCGGGCAGACCGCGATGTTGAAGGCCTCCGCCATATGCGCGACCTTCAGCCAGGGGGTGATGCCGCCGACCCGGCCGACATCGACCTGGATGATCGAGCAGGCATGGCGCTCCAGATACTCGCGGAAGTGCATCGCCGAATAGAGGCTCTCGCCGATGGCGATGGGGATCGAGGTGTGTTCCGAGAGCCGGGTGTGGCCGGAAATATCCTCGGCGGTCAGCGGCTCCTCGAACCAGCCGATATCCAGCGGCTCGTAGGCGCGGGCTCGGCGGATCGCCTCGTCGACATTGAAGCGCTGGTTGGCGTCGGTGAAGATTTCGAAGCCGGGGCCGACCGCCTCGCGCACCGCCGAAATACGGCGCACGTCCTCGTGGATCGGCCGGCCGACCTTCAGCTTGCAGCCGCCGAAGCCGTCGGCTTTGGCGCGCAACGCATCCTCGATCAGCGCCGCTGCTTCGAGATGCAGCCAGCCGCCCTCGGTGGTGTAGAGCGGGATGGCGTCCTGCGCCCCGCCGGCGAGGATATGCAGCGGCAGCCCGAGTTTGCGCGCCTGGAGGTCCCACAACGCCGTGTCGATGGCGGCCAGCGCGATCGAGGTGATGGCGCCGGTGGTGGTGGCGTGGGTGAGGAACAGCAGCTCGCGCCAGAGTTTTTCGATCTCGTTGGCTTCGCGGCCGATAATGGCGGGGACCAGCGTGCGCTTTAAGAGCTCGATCACCGAGTGACCGCCGGTGCCGATGGTGTAGCTGTAACCGGTGCCGGTGACGCCATCCGCATCGGTGATGCGGACAATTGGGGTCTCCTGCGACACGAAGGACTGGATGGCGTCGACCCGCTTCACCTTGGGGACCAGGTCGACCATCAGCACTTCGACCCGCGCGATCCGCGCCATGGCTTCCTCCCCGAGGCGATGCGCACACCGGCTGAATCCGGCTTGTTGTGCATATGTGAAAAGACTATTCGTGAGTAAGCACGTGAGGTTTGCGGCGTCAATTGCGCCGAAGGGAGGAAGGCGCGTGGTTCCCCTCGAGGATCTGGAGAAGTACCGCGCCCCGGCCCTCGATAAGGGGCTGGATATCCTCGAGTTGCTGGCGGCGACCGAGGAGAGCCTGAGCCAGGCCGAGATCGCCAAGGCGCTCGACCGCTCGCCCAACGAAATCTACCGCATGCTCGACCGGCTGGTGCGCCGGGGCTTCGTGCGCCGCACGTCCGCGGATCGGTATGAGGTGACGCTGAAGCTGTTCGAGCTGGCGCATGCCCGCCCGCCACTGCAGCGGCTGTTGAGCCAGGCCATGCCGGTGATGCGGCGCTTCGCGAGGGATGCGCAGCAGGCCTGCCATCTCGCCATCTATGACCGCGGCAACCTGGTGGTGGCGGCGCAGGTCGATGGCCCCGGCTACTGGAATGTCTCGGTGCGGGTGGGCTCGCGCATCAGCCTGATCAACACCGGTTCCGGCCATGTGCTGCTCGCCTTCGCCGCGGCCGACGAGCGCCGGCTGATGCTCGAGGAGCAGGATCAGCCCGAGCAGCTGACGCCGGCGCTGGAAGAGCGGCTGACCCGGGTGCGCCAGCAGGGTTTTGAGAACATGCAGAGCCTGCAGATCGCCGGAGTGAACAATCTCTCGGTGCCGATCCTCGGGCCGATGGGCCGGGTGCTGGCAGTGTTCACCTGCCCCTATTCGGAGCGGCTGGACGTCAAGACCGCGCCGGGGTGCGATGCGGCCTTGCAGCTGCTGATCGCCTGCGGCCAGGAAATATCGCAGCGGCGGAGCTGAGCGTCTGGCGCGAGTTGGCCGAGAATATCGTCCACATTCGATGTCATCCCTGCGAAAGCGGGGATCCAACTCGCAGCCCGCGACAGCGGAGAAATGGGTCCCAGCTTTCGCTGGGATGACACCGGTGGGGGGGGAGAGGCCGCCCGCCTGACAAATGAGTTGAAGGGAGAGACGAGACAATGAAGCGTTATGGGGCGGTGCTGGGGCTGAAGCCCGAGGCGGTGGCGGATTATGTGCGGGTGCATGCCGCGGTGTGGCCGGATGTGCTGAAGCAGATCAGGAACTCCAACATCCGCAACTACTCGATCTTTTTGAAGCAGCCGGAGAACCTGCTGTTCTCCTATTTCGAGTATGTCGGCACCGACTACGCCGCCGATATGGCGGCGATGGCGGCCGATCCGGTGACGCAGGAATGGTGGTCGGTCTGCATGCCGATGCAGTCGCCGCTCGAGACCCGCAAGGATGGCGAATGGTGGGCCTCGATCGACGAAGTGTTCCACACCGATTGAGTGAACCGATGCAGCCCAGGCTCGCCTTCGCCTACGATCCGCAATTCACCGAGCACGTCTTCGCCGCCGAGCAATTGCAGCGGCTGGCGGGCCTCTGCGACATCCTGCGGCATGAGCCGCTGCTCGAGCTCACCTCGCCTGATGCGAAAGCCATACTGGCGGAGACCGAGATCCTCATCACCGGCTGGGGGCCGCCGCAGCTCGATGCAAGCACCCTCGCGTTGGCGCCGAAACTCCGGCTGATCGCCCACTCGGCCGGCTCGATAAAGTACTTCATCGCGCCCGAGGTGGTGGAGCGTGTCGCCGTGACCTCGGCGGTAACCGCCAATGCGGTGCCTGTGGCGGAGTTCACCGTCGCGGCGATCCTCTTTGCCAACAAGGGCGTGCTGCAGTTCCGCGACATCTACCGGCGCGAACGGCGGCACCTGCGTTCGCACCCGCTGATGGCCTCAGGGCTCGGCAACTACCGAAAGACCGTCGGCATTGTCGGCGCTTCACGCATCGGGCTCAAAACCATCGAGTTGCTGGCCCCCTACGATTTCGAGCTGCTGCTGACCTCGACCAGCACCACGCCGGAGCAGGCGGCGGCGCTGGGGGTGGAACTGGTCGAACTCGACGACCTCCTGGCTCGTTCCGACGTCGCCTCGCTGCATGCCCCGGCGCTGCCCTCCACCCGGCACATGATAGACGCAAGGCGGCTGGCGCTGCTGCGGGACGGGGCGACCTTCATCAATACCGCCCGCGGCAGCATCGTCGACCAGGATGCGCTGCTCAGTGAGCTGGTCGCCGGGCGCCTCAATGCGGTGATCGACGTGACCGAGCCGGAAGTGCTGCCGGCGGAGTCGCCGCTTTACGATCTGCCCAACGTGCTGCTGACCCCACACATCGCCGGCGCCATCGGCGGCGAGCGCCAACGGCTCGGCACGCTCGTCGTCGACGAGGTCGAGCGCTTCGTTCGCGGCGAGCCGCTGCTCTACCGGGTGCCGCACGAGTTGCTGGGGCAACTCGCCTGAGCTTCGTTTGACTGTACCGAACTTCCTGATACAAACGCCCTTCAGCGTTTGGGAGCGTCACGATTCATGAGCCGCAACTTCCTGCTCATCGACCCTGAGGAGAGGCCGGAGGTATTGAAGGCGCTCGCCTCCGAAGTGCGCGTCGCCATCCTCAAGCTGCTGCACGTGCAGGGCGCGATGAACGTCAACGATATCGCGGCCAAGCTTGGCCAGCCGCAATCGACGGTCAGCTCGAATATGCAGACCCTGGTGGAAGCCGGGCTGGTGCGCACCGAGACGCAGAAGGCGCGCAAGGGCAACCAGAAGATCTGCCACAGCCTGTTCGACGAAGTGCTGGTGATGTTCAAGGAGGACATCCGCCCCTTGAAGGCCAATGCCATCGAAGTGGCGATGCCGCTCGGGCTCTATACCAGCTGCGAAGTCTCGGCGCCGTGCGGGCTCTGCTCCACCGAGGGGATCATCGGGCTGCTCGACGTGCCCGATACCTTCCTCGATCCTGACCGCATGAAGACCGGGCTGATCTGGTTCACCCGCGGCTATGTCGAATACCAGTTCCCCAACAATGCCCGGCTGGCGCAGCAGAAGATCACCTCGATGGAGTTCAGCTTCGAGCTGAGCTCGGAAGTGCCCGGCACCAGCGCCGATTGGCCAAGCGACATAACCGTCGGCGTCAATGGCCAGGATATCGGCACCTGGACCTCGCCCGGCGATTTCGGCGACAAGCGCGGCGTCTACACCCCGGATTGGTGGAAGCTGAAGGGCAGCCAGTACGGCAAGCTCAAGAGTTTCCGCGTCAACGGGACGGGGACTTATGTCGACGGCATGAAGATCTCGCCGGTCTCGCTGAAGGACCTCGATCTCGACACCCACCACTCGATCCGGCTCCGGGTCGGGGTGAAGGAAGATGCCAAGCACCCGGGCGGCATCAACATTTTCGGGCGCGGCTTCGGCAATTACGATCAGGACATCGTGCTCCGGATCGAGACGGAGTGAGCAGAGGCGCATCGCGGGTGGCGATGGCGAGCAGGCAGGGAGCCTGCGACATGCCATTCGCCGCACACGACTCGCCACCCGCCCCTTGACGCGCCGCGACCTGTTCCATATCAAGCTAGGCGATATAGATCACCAAAGCTGGTGACATGGAGGAGCGTATGCGGGCGACGGTAACGGCGCACAAGGACTATACCATCTCGAAGATCGACGACCGGGTGTACGGGGCCTTCCTCGAACATCTCGGCCGCGCCATCTATACCGGCATCTACGAGCCCGGCCACGCCACCGCCGACAAGAACGGCATGCGCGGCGACGTCGCCCAACTGGTACGCGACCTCAAGGTGCCGATGGTCCGCTATCCCGGCGGCAACTTCGTGTCGGCCTATAACTGGGAAGATGGCGTGGGGCCGCGCGAGCAGCGCCCGACCCGGCTCGACCTCGCCTGGCACACCTCCGACAGCAACGCCGTGGGCGTCCACGAATTCGCCGACTGGTGTGAGCTGGTCGACACCGAGATGATGCTCGCCATCAACCTCGGTTCGCGCGGCCTCGACGATGCCCGCAACTTCCTCGAATACGTCAACGGCCCGACCGGTTCGTACTGGGGCGACCTCAGAAAGAAGAACGGTCGCGCCGATCCGTTCAACGTCAAGCTCTGGTGCCTCGGCAACGAGATGGACGGCCCCTGGCAGGTCGGTCACAAGACCGCCCACGAATATGGCCGCCTCGCCAACGAAGTCGCCAAGACCATGCGTGCCTTCGACAAGAAGCTCGAGCTGATCGTCTGCGGTTCGTCGCATGCGAACATGCCGACCTATCCCGATTGGGAACGCGAGGTGCTCGAGCACACCTACGACAATGTCGACCACATCTCATTGCACATGTACTTCGCCAACCGCGAGAACGAGCGTGCCCTGGCCGAAGGCGGCACCGCTGAGGTGCTGGCCAAGAACACTGCCAACTACCTGGCGCTCAACGAAAAGCTCGACCGCTACATCGCCACGGTGGCCTCGACCATCAGCTTCGTGAAGTCGAAGAAGCGCAGTAAGCACGACGTCTATATCAGCTTCGACGAGTGGAACGTCTGGTACCACTCCAACAAGCAGGATCGGAAGATCCTCGATGGCAATGACGGCTGGCCGCATGCGCCGCGCCTGCTCGAAGACATCTACAACTTCGAGGATGTGCTGCAGGTCGGCCTGATCCTCAACACCTTCATCCGCCGCTCCGACGTGGTGAAGCTCGCCTGTATCGCCCAGCTGGTGAACGTCATCGCGCCGATCATGACCGACCCCAAGGGGCAGGCCTGGCGGCAGACCATCTACTACCCGTACTATTTCGCCTCGGTCTATGGCCGCGGCACGGCGCTGCAGCTGGCGATCAACACCCCCGGCTATGACGCCGAGCACGGCGACAATATCGGCTATGTCGACGTCTCGGGTGTCCACAACCAGGAAGATGGCACCATCAGCTTCTTCGCAGTGAACCGTCACGCCACCGAAGCGATCGATGTCGACCTGAGCCTCGAAGGCTTTGGCGCTGCAACGGTGATCGACCACCAGGTGATGACCCACGCGAACCTGCGCGCCGTCAACACTGCCACCGAGCAGACCAATGTCGCCCCGTCCAAGGGTTCGGGCGCCAAGGTCGACGGCAAGGTGCTGAGTGTGAAGCTCCAGCCCCACTCCTACCAGATGATCCGCGTGAAGGTCTGAGGCCTGCCGCACGGCGGCCCCGGCCGTCGTCCGTCAAGCACCGGTGCGGGCTGACCCCCACCCCTGTCCCCTCCCCCAAACAGGGGGAGGGAGACCAAAACACTGGCATTCGTGAGAGCGTCTCCCTCCCCATGTTTAGGGGGAGGGATCAATGGTGGGGGTCAGCCCGCGCCGGACGTGCATTAGCCTTTGCCCCCATCCGCAAAGCATGATTGGGTCCGCCGCTGCAGCGAGACCCATGCTGTGGCGAAATTGATCAACTACAGCTTCGTGCTCCGCGAGCTCGGCTGTGACGGCTGGGTCGGCTGCGAATACCGCCCGCTGGCCGGGACCAGCGCCGGCCTCGGCTGCCGTTACCGCTGAGGCACATCGTTGGCGCGTCGGCGCGGGCCATCTGAGGGCATCGCCCCGAGTTGCCCCGGCCTGCCCCGAGTGACCAGCTACGCCGGCCGCGGCAGCCCTTCTAGGCTCGATCCACTTGGTCGGGTTCGGGCAGTGGGGCAATGGGCTCTTCGGGGGGTTGGCGGCGCCTGTTCGCCGCAACGCTGGCAGTCGAGCTGTCGCTCGCCATGATGCTGGCGCCGGCACGGGCGGCCGATGTCGACATTTCCACCAGCACCACCACCGGGGTGAACCTCAACCTCTATGCCGGTACCACGGTCGACATCCTCTCGGGCGTCGCGGTCAGCAACACCCTGGGCGGGCCGACGGTAAGCGGCACCGGCACCTGGACGCTCGGCAACCACGGCAGCGTCACCGGGCAGATCAAGCTCGACGGCGCCGGCTCCATGGTCACCAATTCTGGCCTCGTTACCGGCGGCAATGCCATCACGCTGCTCGGCGGCGGCACCGTGGTCAACGAGCTGGGCGCGACCATTAACGCCACCAGCAGCGGTATCAGCATCGGCAAGTTCCCCAGCGGCGGGAACCCCGGCGTCGGCCCGGGCGTCGTCGTCAATTCCGGCACCATCACCCAGGTCGTCGCCGGCGGCGACCTGGTGCTGCTGCAGTTCGGCGGCTCAGTGACCAACACCGCCACCGGCGTGATCACCGGCAACAGTTCCGGCAACGCCGTATCGATCGGCCAGGGCAGCGAGCGCACGGTGATCAACTCGGGCTCGATCATCAACACGCGGCTGACCGGCTTCTCCACCGGCGTGTTCGTGCAGGGTGGGCCGAGCATCATCACCAACAACGCCGGCGCCGTGATCAAGGGCGGCTATAATGGCGTCTATGCCAGCGCCACCGGGGTGCTGACCTTCAGTAATGCCGGCACCGTCGAATCGACCGGCAGCAGCGCCAGTTCCAAGGCAGTGGAGGCGACCGGCGGCGGCACTTTCCTCAACTCCGGCACCATCAGGTCGGCAGCGGGCGACGGGCTCTACCTCAACGCCGCCGGCACGGTGACCAACTCTGGCACCATCACCGGCGCCGTCAACGCCATCAACTTCAACGGCAGCAGCACCCGCACCCTGAAGCTCGATACCGGCTCGGTGCTCAACGGGCTGGTAAAGGGCGGCACCGGCACCGACAACCTGATCCTTCTCGGAACCGGCAGCGAAAGCGTCGCCAAGTTCCTCAACTTCGAAACCCTGTCCATGCAGGGCAGCGCCTGGACGCTGAACGACGCCGGCAGCTTTTCGACCAATGCCGAGGTGCAGGCCGGCGTGCTGAGCATTCTGGGCACGCTCACCAGTCCGACGATCGAGATCCGGGCGCTCGGCACGGTCAAGGGCACCGGCACGCTGGCGGGCGCGGTGAACAATGCCGGCACCGTCGACGTCTCGGCCGGCACGCTGAACATCAGCGGCAGCTATGGCAACGAGGCGGGCGGCACCTTCAGGGTCGGCGTTACGCCCGCGGCGGCCGCTGGGCATCTCGCCGTCTCGGGCGTCGCCATGCTGGCCGGCGGCACGGTCAGCGTTACCGTTGCGAGCGGCTCCTATGCGCTGGGCAGCGCCTATCAGATCCTCACCGCCTCGAGCGTCAGCGGCGCGTTCACCGGCCTCGTCGACGACTCGGCGTTCCTGCAGTTCGTGCTCGACTACGACACACCTGGCGAGGTGTGGCTGCGCGTTTCGGCGATCGCCAACCTCCCCGCGATCGCCGAGACGCCAAACCAGCTCGCCACCGCCACCGCGCTGCAGGCGCTGCCATCGAGCCCGCTGTTCGATGTCGTGGTGCCGCTGAACACCGCCGATGCGCTCGAGGCCTTCGACGATCTCTCGGGCGAGGTGCATGCCTCACTGTTGCGCGCCCTGGCCGATGCCAGCCGACACCCGCGTGACGTAGGCCTGGACCGGGTCGATGCCGCGTTCGCGGCGCTTGCCGAAAGCCAGGTCGGCGCGCGCAACGTCTGGGCCCGCGGCTACGGCGGCGCCGGCACGGTGGATGGCGACGGCAACGCCGCCGGCTTCGACTTCGGTGCCGGCGGCTTGCTGCTCGGCGCTGACGGCTTGGTGAGCCGTGAGGTGTTCCTCGGCGTATTGGCGGGGATCGGTGGGGTCGCGGTCGACCTGCCCGAGCGGGACTCGCGGGCCGAAGCGACCACCTACCAGCTTGGCCTCTATGGCGGCGCGGCGCTGGGCGAAGTACGGCTGGCATTCGGCGCCGGTTTGGCTTCGAACCAGGTGTCGGCGACCCGCACCCCGAGCTTCACCGGCTTCAGCGAGACGGTCACGACGGACTACGCTACGACGACGGCGCAACTGTTCGGCGAACTCGGCTATGCGTTCGAACTCGGTGAGGTGACGCTGACGCCGTTTGTCCGCGCCGCGCTGATCGGCCAGTCGGGCGGGCGTTACGGCGAGAGCGGCGGCAACGCGGCCCTGAGCGGCGCTTCAGAAGACATCGGGGCGGCAGTGCTGACCGCCGGTCTCAAGGCGGCGCGCCGCTTCGTGCTCGGTGATGGCCTGGTGGTCGCCGCTCGCGGCAGCATCGCGCTGCAGCGCACCACCGGCGACCAGCCGACCGCCACGCACGGTTTTGCCGGCGGCACGCCATTCACGGTGAGCGGGGTCAAGCCGGATGACACCGCATTGCTGCTCGAAGCCGGGCTCGGCACTGAGCTGGCGCCGGGCGTGAGCCTCGATCTCGGCTACCAGGGCCAGTTCGGCAGCGCGCAATCGGCCCAGGCGGTGAAGCTCACGCTGTCGGGGAGGTTCTGAGACGCGGCCCCAGGGTCGGTGCGGGCTGCCCCCAGTACGTTCCACCTACTCGATGTCATCCCAGCGAAAGCTGGGACCCAACTCACAGCCTGCGCCAGCGGAAGGATGGGTCCCAGCTTTCGCCGGGATGACATCCGGTGGGGAGGGGAGGCTGAGCATAGCTCCGGCTCGCAGTCAGTTTGTTTCTCTTTTGTTCCCATGCTACAATCGTGGGCGAACAAGGAAAACACCCCATGGCCAATCGAGGCGGGAGCGCCGATCTGCCCTTGCATGGCGGGCGGGTGCCGAAATGGCTGAGCGAGCGCATGGCGCGGCTCGGCGCGGTGATCTGCCAGGCTATCGTCATGGAATATGGCCGCGACGAGCTGCTGAGCCGGCTGGCCCATCCGTTCTGGTTCCAGTCGTTCGGCGCGGTGATGGGGATGGATTGGCACTCCTCAGGCATCACCACCAGCGTGATCGGCGCGCTGAAGGGCGGCCTCCGGCCGCTGGAGCGCGAACTGGGTCTGCATGTCTGCGGCGGACGCGGCCGGCATTCGCGCAAGACCCCCGACGAACTGGTGGCGATCGGCAACCGCGTCGGCTTTGACGGCGCGGCGCTGGCCAAGGCCAGTCGGCTGGTCGCCAAGGTCGATAGCGCCGCGGTGCAGGATGGGTTCGAGCTTTATCTGCACGGCTTCATCGTCGCCGATGACGGCCATTGGGTGGTGGTGCAGCAGGGGATGAAGGGCGATACCAAAACCGCGCGACGCTATCACTGGCGCTCCGAGGGTCTCAGGAGCTTTGTCGAGCAGCCGCATGCGGCGATCGAAGGCGCGGGGCAGGGGACGATCGTCAACCTGACCGATGTTCGGGCGGCTCGGTCGCGCAGCTCGCAGGTCAATATCCTCGGCGGCATGGGACCGGACGCCATCGTACGCGAGGTCGGTCGGATCGAAGGGATCGCCGAACCGGCGCCGGTGGAAGACGATCAGCTCATGCTGCCGCATCTGGTGATGCCGGAGCACCACGATATCCGCCCCAAGGACGTGATGCTGCGCCGGCTGCACGGCAGCCTCGCCGCGGCGGCCGATCGGGCGCCCGCCGATTTCACCGAACTGCTGCTGGTGCCGGGCGTTGGCGCGCGCACCGTACGGGCGCTGGCCCAGGTGGCCGAAGTGGTGCATGGCGCGCCGCACCGCTTCGCCGATCCGGCCCGCTTCGCCATGGCGCATGGCGGCAAGGATGCGCATCCGTTCCCGGTGCCGCTGAAAGTCTATGACGAGACCATCCGGGTGCTGAAGTCGGCGGTCGGCAAGGCGAGGCTCGGCCGTGACGAGGAGCTCGACGCGATCAAGCGGCTCGACCGGCAATCGCGCCAGCTCGAGGCCGGCGCCACCGGCCCGAGCTTTAGCGAGTTCATCGCCGAGGAGCGTCGCCGGGCTCCCGAATATGGCGGGCGCACCGTGTTCGATGACCTGCCCAGCGCTTATGCCCGGGCCAAGATGCGGGTATAGCGATCGGGTCTGACCAGCGGACGCCCGAGAGATCAGCATGTCTACCGATGATCAGTTCACCCTCGTTTCGGCCGAGCAGCGGCCGGACCTGATCCCGGCATTCGCCGAGCTTGCAGCGCCGGTCTGGCCGGCCTTCATCGACGGCGACCGGGCGATCATCGACTACTGGGATCACCTCTTTGCTGCCGGCCTGTCCCGCTTCCAGTTTGCCGTGTTACGCACCGGGCCCCGCGGAGCTGAACAGGTCGTGGCCAGCTCCAACAGCATTCCCTTCGCCTGGGCGCAGCCCGAGGACGATGCGTCCCTGTCCGATGACGGCTGGGATGCGGTGCTCAGCGCCGGCGTGGAGGCCTTTGTCGCCGGCCGGCCCGTCAACGCGCTCTCGGCGCTGTCGATCGTCGTGGCGCCCGAGCTTCGCGGCTCCGACTTGGCCGAGCGTCTGCTGCGCAACATGAAGGCCCGCGCCACAAAGGACGGCTTGCAGGCGCTGGTGGCGCCGGTCCGTCCGACACGGAAGCCGAGCTACCCGCTGACCTCGTTCGCCGACTATCTGGGCTGGACGACCGGCAGCGGCGCTCCGTTCGATCCCTGGGTGCGCAAGCACTGGCAACTGGGGGCCCGCATCGTCAAGGTCGCGCCCCGCTCGATGACCGTGGCGGCACCGCTGTCACAATGGACGGACTGGACCGGTCTCCGCTTTCCGGTCTCGGGCCGCTTCCACCTGCCGGGTGGCCTGGCGCCACTCGTCGTCGACTGCTCTGCCGGAACCGGGCTGTATGAGGAACCCAACGTCTGGATGCGGCATCCGCTGGAGCCGTGAGCTGGGGTGCCTGCTCGCGGTCTGCCGCCCGTAGGCGCTACGGGATTCCCATGGCGCTGACGCAGAGCCCAACGGCGAGCTTGCCACCAGACAGTGCCCCAAACTCGGTGTCATCCCAGCGAAAGCTGGGACCCATTCATCCACTTGCGCTGTGGTGAGTTGGGTCCCAGCTTTCGCTGTGATGACAGCCGGTGGGTGGGGCGCGACTATAACTTAGCGCACATGCGGCCTGCGCCGGATGACACCGGTCACTGGGGAAAGCCGCACTCAAACAGCAGAAAATGAACGGGCCGGGCGGAGACCATCCGCCCGGCCCGCACTCAACACCGCCGACGATCAGTCGAAGAAGCCGGCGTCCTCTTCCTTGAGGTAGCGCTTGGCCGCCTTGGCATCGATGTCGAGGCCGAGGCCGGGGCCCGGCAAGAGGTCGACATGGCTGTCGACGACGATCGGTCCGGAGGGCAGGCCCGTGACGATCTCGTTCCAGAACTCGTCGGAGGCCGACGGATACTCGAAGGCGATATAGTTGGCCGGCAGCGTGGCGCAGACATTGATCAGCGCGCCGAGACCGAGCAGGCCATTCGCCGTGCCGTGCGGCGCCATCATGATCGAGTGCATATAGGCGTGCTCGGCCACCCACTTGAGCTCGGCAATGCCGCCGATATCGGCCGGATCCGGACCGACGACGCGCACCGCCTGGGTCTCGATCAGTTCCTTGAAGTTGTGGCGCAGGTAGATCTGCTCGCCGGTATGGATCGGCGTGGTGGTGGAGTTGGTGAGCTCACGATAGGCCTGCGGGTTGACCCACGGCACGTAGTCGCCGGTGAGCATGTCCTCGAGCCACATGATGTTGTATTTTTCGACGGCATTGGCGAACTTGATGGCGTCGTTGAGGAACCAGCCGGGGCCGCAGTCGAGCGCCAGGCTCACTTTGTCGCCCAGCGCTTCCTTCATCGCGATGACGCAGTCGAGCAGGTAGTTGAAGCCGTGCTCGGAGATCTGCCCCTGGTCCATGGCGCCATGGTAGCCGGCCTTTTTGCCGATCGGGCCATAGTGGAAATCGGGGTAGCTGTCCTTCTGGCTGGAATGGAAGCTCAGCCCCTGCTTGACCATGAAGAAGTTCTGCGGCTGCTCGGCCATCCACTTGACGTCGGCGGCGAAATCCTCGGGCCGGTCGCCCGAGCGCTTGCGGCGCACCGAACCGTTATAGACCCGCACCTTGTCGCGCACCTTGCCGCCCAAGAGCTTGTAGGCAGGGACACCCGCTGCCTTGCCGGCAATGTCCCACAACGCATGCTCGATCACCGACACCGCCGCTCCATAGGGCTTGAAGCTGCCGCGCTGGCGGATTTTCATCATGCAGCGCTCGACGTCGGTCGGGTCCTCGCCGATCAGCGCGTCGCGGAAATGCAGAATGAACGGCTTCAGGTAGGTCTTGGTGTATTCCACCTCGCCGATGCCGTAGATGCCCTCGTCGGTGACGATGCGGACGATCGGATGCTTGCCGATAACGGCAACGCGCAGGTCGGTGATCTTCATGATAACTCCTCGTGCCTGCCGGGCGGCAGGCGTCTCCCAATCTGGCCGCCGGGGAGGCGGCCCCTCAAATAACTTTCGGCCGGCGGGACGGACCTTCCGCTGGCCCCTCGGAGCGCTTTCAGGAAAAGTTGTGAGACTTTTCCGGTTCGAAAGCGCGACAAATCAAATACACGCCCTATCGGCGCAGGCTCCTCTGGGCGACGCCCATCTGCTCGATAATGTGGCGCCCCGAGCCCTCGACGTGGCGGGCAACAACCGCGGCGGCGCCATCGGCGTCCTGCGCCCGGATCCGATCGATCAGGTCGCGATGCTCGCGCAGCACCGATTGGCGACGGCTCAGCGAGGTCGGAAAGCGCCGGCTGATGGCGCGCAGGATCTCGCGATGCTTCCACCACAGTTCGGCGGCGTGGCGGTTGTAATGGCGGTCATAGATGAACTGGTGAAAGCGGGTGTCGAGTCGGCCATGCAGCATCGGATCGGCAAAGTTCAGCGCTTCGATTTCGGCCTGGATGCGCTCCAGCTCGAGGATGTCGGCGTCCGAGACGATCGACACGAACCAGCGGGTCAGCGCCGGCTCGATCAGCATCTCGATCTCGATGATGTCGCGCACGAAATCGGCATCGATCGGCCGCACCCGCGCCCCGCGGTTGGGCTCGATCAGGACGAAGCCTTCGCCACGCAACTGCTGCAGCGCTTCACGCACCGGATTGGTCGAGGTCTGGTAGTGCTCGGCAAGGTCCGCGACCTTCAGTCGCTCATTGGGCCCCAACCGTCCCGAAACGATGTCCTCGCGGATCATCTCGTAGACGGAGGCCTGCTGCTCGAGGGTTTCCTCGGGCTGGTCCGACTTGACGGTCACCTCGCTCATTGGTTCTGTTTATGCAGCTTTTTTGGGCAAGCCAAGCCCCGTTCGCACGCAAAGCGCGCAAAATAATGTACGACTTTGGTGATGTTGACATACACCAGTTTTGCTGGAAATCTGCCATACCAGTTGGGAAAAGCCGGCGCCAAGCCCGGTTCCCGAGGCGAGAACAGCGCACGCTGTAAAGGGCTTTGCTGCGGCTATGGGCCGGGCAACGCCCTGATTTGAGGAGGAGGATTTCTCAATGCATATGAACACCGGCCGGCGTCTGCTTGGCCTTTCGATGGCGGTGCTGAGCGCTGCCACCATGCTGACGACGGCGACGACCGCGTCCTACGCCCAGAGCGTGGACCTGAGCAAATGGTCGCCGGAATACGTCAAGTCGATCGCCGGCACCAAGCAGTTCGACGCTGCCAAGGATTGCGGCGCGGTTGTGCCGAACGATTACACCGGTTCGGTCAGCTACTGGTACACCGGCCCGTTCGAAGCCGATCCGCAGATCGCGCATGACCAGGACAAGGCGTTCTGGGAGGCCTTCAAGGCCGCCTATCCGAACATCACCACCGAAGTCCAGTCGATCACCTATAACGAACTGCTCGACAAGTTCCGCACCTCGCTGCTCGGCAACTCGGCTCCGGCCGTCATCCGCCTGCAGATCCTGGGTGGCGTCGAGTTCGCCGCCAAAGGCTACCTGCAGCCGCTGAAGCCGGAAGATGTCGGCTACACCGCCGCGGACTTCTGGCCCGGCGCGCTGAAGTCGGTGACTTACGAGGGTGTCAGCTACGGCCTGCCGACCAACAACGAAACCATGGCGATGATCTGGAACGCCAAGGTGTTCAAGGATGCCGGGCTCGACCCGGAAAGCCCGCCGGCCACCTGGGACGATGTCGTCGCCTATTCCAAGCAGATCAACGAGAAGCTGGGCATCCCGGGCTACGGCCTCGTCGCCAAGCAGAACGCCGGCAATACCCCGTTCCGCTTCATGCCGCAGCTCTGGGCCTATGGTGGCGGTGCCCTCGACGAGGCCTCGGCCGAGCCGGGCTACAAGGACGTCTGGATCAACAACGCCGGCTCCAAGCAGGCGCTGCAGGCTGCCTACCAGATGTACGCCGTCGACAAGTCGGTCCCGACTTCGGCGCTGACCAACACGCAGGGTGAAAACCAGGCGCCGTTCATCGCCGGCAAGCTCGGCATGATGATTGCCCACCCGGCCGAATACGCCAAGATGAACGATCTCGCGTCCAAGGCGACCGGCACCGACAAGGCAGTTGCCGACGAAGTGGTCGCCAACATGCGCTACGGCCTGATCCCCACCGGTCCCGACGGCAAGCGCGCCGTGGTGTTCGGCGGCTCCAACATCCATGTGGTGAAGCCCGAGTTCGTGCAGGGTGGCAAGGTGGACGAGCAGGCCGTCAAGGCGCTGATCTGCTTCTGGGACAGCCCGGAATGGTCGACCAAGCTCGCCTGGGTCGGCTCCAACCCCGGCAACATCAATGGCTTCCTGACGGACGCCATGAAGGAACGTCTCGACACCATCAAGTTCCTCGACGTCACCACCTCGATGCTGCCCAATGGTATCCCGTTCCCGGTGATCCCGCAGGCGCCGGAAATCATGAACATCATCGTTCCGGACATGCTGCAGAACGCCCTCACCGGCAACATGACCGTCGACCAAGCGGCCGAGGATGCAGCCACCAAGGTCAAGGCCATCGTCGATGGCGGCGGCGGCATCTGATCGCCTGCTGAAGCACTCTCGGACCGGCGGCACCCGTCGCCGGTCTCTCCTCTTCACAACCAGGGTTATGCGCTGTGAGCACTGTTCCGGGACAAGCCATCTTTCGCGACGTACCCGAGCCCAGGCGCATCGGCCTCAGCCAAAAGGTGTGGAACAGCCGCTTCGATTATCTTTATGTGGCGCCTGCCCTGATCGTGATGCTGATCGTCATCGGCTATCCGATCTACTACACCATCGAGCTGAGCTTCTTTAACACCCCGGCGAGCCTGGCGCTCAGCGCCAAGCAGTTCAACGGCCTCGAGAATTACGTCACCATCCTGACCAGCCCGGTGTTCTGGAAGGTCACCTGGCAGACGGTGCTGTGGACGGTCCTTTCCACCTTCTTCGCCTTCATGATCGGGCTGGGCGCCGCGCTGGCGCTGCATCGCGAGTTCGCCGGCCGCGGGGTGCTGCGTGCACTGCTGCTGATTCCGTGGGTGGTGAGCGCGGTGGCCGCCTCCTATGTGTGGAAGTGGCTCTATCACTCCGATTTCGGCGCTATCAGCGCCATGCTCACCCAGGTCGGGTTGATCGATAAGCCGATCAACTTCATCGACAACACCAACACCTCGCTCTACGCGCTGATCGTCGTGAACGTGTGGAAGGAATTCTCCTTCGCCATGATCATGCTGATGGCCGGTCTGCAGACCGTGCCCGATACGCTGCTGCGGGCCGCGCAGGTCGATGGCGCCAGCCCCTGGCAGCGCTTCTGGCATGTCACCTTCCCGCACCTCCAGGGTGTGTCGATGGTCACCCTGCTGCTGCTCGCAGTGCAGAATTTCAACTCCTTCATCATCCCCTGGATCATGACCGGCGGCGGCCCGGCCGGCTCGTCGGACATCTGGATCACCCACATCTACCAGCTCGCCTTCGGGCGGCAGCGCTGGGGCGTCGCCTCGGCCTATGCGGTGATCCTGTTCCTCGTGATGATGGTGCTCGGTTACTTCTACGTCCGCGCATTGACCAAGGGCGACGACGCGAGGGCCGGAGCATGACCGCCATGGAAATGAGTGCCGGCGCCGCCAAGCGCCGCGGGGCCGGTGGCTGGCGCTGGAGCGGGCGGATCTTCCTCCTCCTGCTGATCGGCTTCACTGTGATGCCGATGATCTGGATGTTCATCACCTCGCTGAAGACCGGCTTTGCGGCGATGCAGTATCCGCCGCAATGGTGGCCGGCCGAACCGACGCTGGAGAACTACTGGCGGCTGATCGACCCCTCGGGCAATGTCGGCCGCGACTTCATCCAGTATTTCTGGAACAGCATCTGGGTCTCGACCCTCACCACCATTCTCGCGGTGGTGGTGGCGGTGCCGGCCGCCTACGCCTTCTCGCGCTTCCGCTTCCCCGGCCGCAACTTCCTGTTCTTCGCCGTGCTGCTCAGGAACATGTTCCCGGCCGTGGTGTTCCTCGTGCCGCTGTTCATCCTGATGAAAGCGCTGGGGCTGGTGAACACCCACGGTTCGCTGATCCTCACCTACCTGACCTTCGGCCTGCCGCTCGCCATCTGGCTGCTCAAGGGGTTTTACGACAACATCCCGGTGCAGCTCGAACAGGCGGCCCGCATCGATGGCGCGACGCGCTTCCAGGCGTTCCTGCTGATCGTCATGCCGCTCTCGACGCCGGGCATCATCGCCACCTCGATCTACAGCTTCATCGGCGCCTGGAACGAGTACATTTACGCCTACACCTTCCTCACCCGGCACGATCAGATGACCCTGCCGGTCGGCATCCAGCGCTTCTTTTCGGAGAACGCCACGGATTGGCCGGGGCTGATGGCCGCCACCTTCATGATGAGCATCCCCGTCGTGGTGCTGTTCCTCGTCCTGCAACGCTACTTCGTGCGCGCCCTGACCGAGGGCGCCGTGAAGCACTAGTGTCTTTGTTTTGTCGCGAGATCGAACCGGAAAAGTCTCACAACTTTTCCTGATCTCGCTCTAACGGAAAGCTCAAGGAAACCCCTATGGCTCAGGTTATCCTCAAGGACGTGGTCAAGAATTACGGCGATGTCTACGCCGTGAACCACGTGTCGCTGACCGTCGAGGACGGAGAGTTCGTCGCGCTGGTCGGCCCCTCCGGCTGCGGCAAGACCACGACGCTCAACCTGGTCGCCGGGCTGATCCCGATGTCGGGCGGCACCATCAACATCGGCGACCGCGACGTCACCGACCTCGACCCCAAGGACCGGGACATCGCCATGGTGTTCCAGAACTACGCGCTCTATCCGCAGAAGTCGGTCTACAAGAACCTCGCCTTCCCGCTGCAGATGCGCAAATTGCCTAAGGAAGAGATCGACAAGCGGGTCCAGGCCGCCGCCAAGACCCTCGATATCGTCCATCTGCTGGAGCGCAAGCCGCGCGAACTGTCGGGCGGCCAGCAGCAGCGCGTGGCGCTGGGCCGGGCGCTGGTGCGCGAGCCGCGCGCCTTCCTGATGGATGAGCCGCTGTCAAACCTCGACGCCAAGCTGCGCGTGCAGATGCGCTCCGAGATCAAGCGTTTCCACCAGGATCTCAACGCCACCATCATCTACGTGACGCACGACCAGCTCGAGGCCGTCACCATGTCCGACAAGATGGCGGTGATGAATGGCGGCTTCCTGCAGCAATATGACAGCCCGGCCAACGTTTTCGCCAACCCGGTGAACATGTTCGTTGCAAGCTTCGTTGGCTCCCCTGCCATGAGCCTCGTGCCGCTGACCGCCGCATCGAAGGATGGGAAGGTCGTGCTCCAGAGCCCCGAGGGCTGGGAGATGCCGCTCTCCGACGCCAATGGCCGGAAGGCGCTGAGCGCCAAATCCAGCAAGGTGGTGCTGGGCGGCCGGCACTCGACCATCACGGTGCACAAGTCTCAGGTGCCGGGTGCCGTACCGGGGAAGGTCTATACGGTCGAGCCGACCGGCGACGTCACCTTTGCCCAGGTCTTCGTCTCCGGCGCCGTGGTCAATGTCAGCGTCGCCCCGACCTTCCAGCTCAGGCCCGACGAGCCGGTGTTCCTCGAGTTCGATCAGGACCGCATGCATCTGTTCGACGGCGAAACCGAAATGGCACTCAAGCTCGCATAAGCCGCCAATCGATTTGTCCTTCCATCGGGCGGCCCGGTAGCGACCGCTCCCCAGCCAAGGCTTAACCCCCAATGACTTCGAACCCTGCCGAAGACGCGCTTAATCGCGTCAACACCAGCTCCCGCCCGTCTGATTTGAGGATCACCGATATCCGCGTGGCCGAGATCACCGGTGCGCCGTTCCGCTCGGCGCTGCTGAAGATCTATACCAACCAGGGCATCGTGGGCTTGGGCGAAGTGCGCGACGGCGCCAGCGCCACCTACGCGCTGATGCTGAAGAGCCGGCTGCTCGGCGAAAACCCTTGCGATGTCGACCGGCTGTTCCGTCGCATCAAGCAGTTCGGCGGCCACGGCCGGCAGGGTGGCGGCGTCTCGGCCATTGAGATCGCGCTCTGGGATCTCGCCGGCAAGGCCTATGGCGCGCCGATCTACCAGATGCTGGGCGGCAAGTTCCGCGACAAGGTGCGCTGCTATTGCGATACCGACGCCGATCGCCCGAGCGGCACGGAGATGGGCAAGCGTTTGAAGGAGCGCATGGACAAGGGGTTCACCTTCCTGAAGATGGACCTGGGGCTGATGGAGATCGCCCATATCCCCGGCGCCGTCGTCGGCCCGGCGGGCGTACTCGAGGGCTTCAAGCAGCACGCCGGCGGCATTCGCGCGACCAATAACGAGGAGCGCAAGGCGCGTAACCTCGTTTACGACGCGCAGAACGTCATGCACCCGTTCACCGGGCTGCACTTCTCCGAAAAGGGTCTCGACCTGCTCGAGCAGTACATTGCCGAAGTGCGCGACGTGATCGGGCCCGAGATCCCGCTGGCCATCGACCATCTCGGCCATATCTCGCTGCAGGACGGTATCCGGCTGGCGCAGCGCATCGAGAAATACACCCCGGCCTGGCTCGAGGACGTGATCCCCTGGCAGCATGCGGAGAGCTATCGCCGGTTGCAGGAAGCGACCTCGGTGCCGATCTGCACCGGCGAGGATATCTACCTGAAGGAAGGTTTCGAGCCGCTGTTCAACGCCGGCATCTCGGTCATCCATCCCGATATCCTCACCACCGGCGGCATCCTCGAAACCAAGAAGATCGGCGATGCGGCGCAGGACCATGGCATCGCCATGGCCATCCACATGGCCGAGAGCCCGATCGCCGCGATTGCCGCGGCCCATATCGCCACCGCCACCGAGAACTTCCTGGCGCTCGAATATCACTCGGTCGATGTGCCGTGGTGGGATGACATCGTCACCGGCTTCGACGGTCCGATCGTCAAGAACGGCTTCATCGAGCTCAGCGACAAACCGGGCCTCGGCATCGACGACGTCAACGACGAGCTGCTGCGTCAGCACCTGCAGCCTGGTGTTACCGACATCTGGCAGCCGACCGACCAGTGGGACAATGACATGTCCTGGGACCGCACCTGGTCCTGAGGAACATCCAGTCCCGAGCGAGCGTGGAGCGACGCATCAAATGAAGATCAAGGAAATCAAGGTCATCGTCTGCTCGCCCGGGCGGAACTTCACCACGGTGAAGGTGATCACCGACGAGGGTGTCTACGGCATCGGCGATGGCACGGTGAACGGCCGCGAGCTGTCGGTCGCCAGCTATCTCGAGGATCACGTCGCTCCGGCGCTGATCGGCATGGATCCGCTGCGCACCGAGGATATCTGGCAGTATCTCTATAAGGGCGCCTACTGGCGTCGCGGCCCGATCACCATGGCGGCGATCTCGGCCATCGACATGGCGCTGTGGGATATCAAGGCCAAGGTTGCCGGCCTGCCGCTCTACCAGCTGCTCGGTGGCCGCTCACGCGACAAGGTGATGGTCTACCGCCACGCCTCCGGCCTCGAAATCTCCGAGGTGGTCGAGGGCGTCCTCGCCATCAAGGAAACCGGCGTCGAGGCGATCCGCGCCCAGGTCGCCATCCCCGGCCTGCCGCCGATCTACGGCACCGGCGATTCCACCGATACCGCAGCGCTGAAGGGCCGTGGCGCCATCGTGCCGCACGAGGAAGTCTGGGCGACGCACAAATACCTGCCGCTGGTGCCCAAACTGTTCGAGAAGGTGCGCGACGCGGTGGGCTGGGACGTGCACCTGCTGCACGACGTGCATCACCGCCTGACCCCGATCGAAGCCGCCCGCCTCGGCAAGGACCTCGAGCCCTACCGGCTGTTCTGGCTCGAGGACGCCATTCCCGCCGAGCTGCAGGAAGGTTTTCGGATTATCCGGCAGCACACCACGCAGCCACTCGCCGTCGGTGAAGTGTTCAACTCGATCTATGACACCCACACGCTGATCACCGAGCAGCTGATCGATTATGCCCGCGTCACCTCCACTCATGCGGGCGGCGTCACCGGCATCAAGAAGATCTTCGATCTGGCGGCGATCTACCACGTGAAGTCGGCCTGTCATGGCCCGCAGGACGTCTCGCCGATCGCCATGGGCTGCAACATCCATGTCGACGTGGCGATCCCGAACTTCGGCATCCAGGAATTCGCCAGCTACACCGAACAAATGTTCGACGTGTTCAAATGCGCCTGGTCGTACGATCGCGGCTACCTGCAGCCGGGCGAAGTACCCGGCCACGGCGTCGATTTCGACGAAAGTCTCGCTGCCAAATACCCCTACAAGCAGGCTTACCTGCCGATCGCCCGTCTCGAAGACGGCAGCATGACCAGCTGGTGAGGAACCAACAGTGAAGATCACCGCCATCAAGCCGTTCCCGGTCTGGGTCGGCCATCGCAACCAGCTGATCGTCAAGATCGAAACCGATGCGGGCATTTTCGGCTGGGGCGAAAGCGGGCTCAGCGGCCGCGAGAAGGCCGTCGTCGGGGCGCTCGAGCACTATGCGCAGTTCCTCGTCGGGCGCGACCCGATGCAGATCGGCGCGCTGTGGCAGGAAATGTACCGCAGCCAGTATTTTGAGGGCGGGCGCGTGCTCACCGCGGCGCAGTCGGCGCTCGATATCGCGCTCTACGACATCAAGGGCAAGGCACTGGGGGTGCCCGTTTACGAGCTCCTCGGCGGCAAGCACCGCAACTTCATCCCGACCTTCGCCTCGACCGGCTCGATCAGCGGCGACGAGACCATCGAGGACGCAAAAAAGCTGATGGCCCGCGGCTGGTCCACCATCCGCTTCTTCCCCGCCGAATGGAACGACGCCCAGGGCATTTTCGAGCCGCGCGAGTCGATCGGCAAGACCGCCAAATTCCTCACCAAGGCGCGCGAAGCGCTGGGCGAAGACGTGGTGCTGGGCATCGACTACCACCACCGGCTGAGCGTCGCCGAGACGGCGAGCTTCTGCCAGAAGATGCCATCCGGCACGCTCGATTTCCTCGAGGAGCCGATCCGCGACGAGACGCCCGAGGCCTACGAAAACCTGCGGAAACTCACCGACGTGCCCTTCGCCATAGGCGAGGAGTTCTCCTCCAAGTGGCAGTTCCTGCCCTATATCGAACGCGGCATCCATCAGTACAACCGGCTCGACCTCTGCAATGTCGGCGGCTTCACCGAGGCGATGAAGGTCGCCGGCTGGTCCGAGGCGCACTATGTCGACCTGATGCCGCACAACCCACTGGGGCCGATCTGCACTGCGGCGACCATCCACTTCTCGGCGGCGACGCCGAACTTCTTCGCGCTCGAAGTGCGCGCCAACGCCACCGACCTCTATGCCGGCACGCCTACCGCGGAGCTGTTCCCCACCATGCCGCTGCTCGATGGCGCGGTATTCCCCGTGCCGGACGCGCCGGGGCTCGGCATCGAAATCAACGAAAAGCTGCTCGACAAGGACAGCTTCAAGTTCTGGGAGGCGCCCCACCTGAAGCGCCGCGACGGTTCGGTTACGAACTGGTAGACCCGAAACTCATCTGGAGGAGATATTTATGGTCCACATCATGCAAAGCCCGATCCCGGCGTTCAAGCGTCCGAGCAAGGACGTCATCGCCGCGCTGAAGGATATCGGCACCGCCACCGTCGCCGGCTCGCTCGGCCATTCCGGCTTCCGCAACCCGCACATGGTCGGCCCGGTCAGCCAGTATAAGGGCAAGTCCATCGTCGGCACCGCCCTGACGCTGCAGTTCATGCCGCAGCGCCCGGATCTCTTCAGCGAAGGTGAATATTCGGACCCCGAAAAGCAGCTGCATCGCCACGTGCTCTATGAAGTCGAGGAGAACGACGTGGTGGTGGTCGACGCGCGCGGCGACCTGAGCTCGGGCGTCTTCGGCGACATGATGTCGACCTACTTCAAGGGCCGCAAAGGCGCCGGCATCGTCATCGACGGCGTGATGCGCGACAAGCCCAACGTCGACAAGCTCGACCTCGCCATCTGGATGCGCGGCTGGACCCCGAACTACCACGTCCAGGTCTCGATCTGGCCGGCAGCAGTGAACGTGCCGATCTCCTGCGGCGGCGTCATGGTGATCCCCGGCGACATCATCATGGCCGACGACGACGGCGTCGTCGTGCTGCCGCAGTCGATGGCCGAAAAGGTCATCGAGGATTCGAAGAAACACGCCGAGTGGGAAGTGTTCAGCCGCGAAAAGCTCACTGCCGGTGAATCGCTCCGCCGCTACTACCCGCTGCACCCCGATGCCGAAGAAGAATACCAGGCCTGGCGCAAGGCCAAAGGCCTGCCGCCGAGCCCGAGCCACTGAGGGCAGCGAGCTACCTGCGAAACGAGAAGGGCGCCCAAGTGGCGCCCTTTCTTCGCGTCTACGCGCCGTGATCTGTTTCTTTCGACGTCGGCGTGATCTGCGGTAAGCTGACGTGTTTCGCATATTAGATTGGAGGTTCATTTTGGATGAATGGTTGCCGATTTGGAACGCATTCCTTGCTGCGCCGATCCCGTTTCTCATCGGCGCGGCTGTGCTAATTGCCACGGTTGGAGGCATAGTTGTCTGGGCCCATAGAGCTCACATCGGCGCCCTGTCCGAGCGACTAAGACTAAAGGACGACGTAATTTCGGGTCACGAGCGGCGGTCTTCGGAGACCTCGACCCCTGGCGTGCCGCCGCCGTCCCAACCAGATCGCTTGGGTAGAAAGGGGCCAAAGCATTTCTTCTCGGCAAACGACGGCGGACAGATCGCCGCTCGAGATGCGGAGATTGACGGGACAGCAGGAGAGCTGTTCAGCGATTCGTTTGCTAAGGCGGATGGCGTCGGGAGTACGATCGAAATGTCAGGGGCCAAGATAACCCGCCAAGCGGACGGCTCGCTTCTGGTGCGGCCGGGATCAACTGGTGTCACCGTCGACGGCAAGAAACCACAGGACGAGACTTAGTGTCCTGGTCCGGTCGTCCAGCCTCCGTAGGCGGACAGCAACGCAACTGGCCCGGCCGGCTAGCGAAAGGGCGGCCCTGCGGACCGCCCTGACCCTCTCGATCGGATCAGCTCAGGCCTTGCCCAAAAACTCGGCCATCCGGATCAACCCCTGCATATACCCAATCGCGTGCGAGCGGCCGCGGTGGTTCCAGTCGCTGTCGCCGTCCATCTTGGGCACGTGGTCGTCGAGCAGGAAGCCATCGAAGCCGTTCTTGGCGAGCAGCACGATGACTTCGGCCGGGTCGAAATTGCCATCGCCGATGAAGCACTCGACGAAGTTCGGCACCGACCCCTTCACGTCGCGGAAGTGGATGTAGGAGATCCGGCCCTTGGGCGCGAAATACTCGATCATCTCGTTGACGTTGGCCTTGCCGCCTTCCATCTCCGAGCAGCAGCCGAGGCAGAGGTCGAGCGACCAAGCCTCCGAGCGGCCGACCAGGTCATAGGCCTTCTTGAAATTCTCCGGCTTGTAGAACAGCCGCGCCACGCCGCCCAGCATCGGCACCGGCGGATCATCGGGGTGCAGCGCCAGCTTCAGGCCTTCCTCTTCGGCCACCGGCAGCACCGCCTTCATGAAATACTCGTAGTTGCTCCACATCTGCTCTTCGGTGATCAGCGGGCCATCCTTGCCGAACAGCGGCATCGAGGAGGCGCGACCGAGCGTCGTCGGCATGAACGAACGCAGCAGCTCGAGATTGTCGATATTGGCTTCGACCACCGCCATGTCGAATTGCCGGGCCACGGCGCCGCCGCGGGTCGCGGCATCGCGCTTGGTGGTCCACACCGAGTTGGGCATGAAGTGCAGCCCGAGCACCGGGATGCCGGCGCGCGCCACGGCGCGGATCGTTGCCTGGTAGTTCTCGATCTGCTCGTCGCGGCCCTCGAGCCCCATCATCGCCTTGTGGTAGAAATGGGTGGGGACGTTCTCGATCGCTTCGAACTTGAGGCCGGCTGCCTCCACCTGGTCGACCAGCGCCCTGACGTCCTTTTGCTCCCAGCGATTGTCGCCGGGGAGCGTCGGGTTGTTCATCTGCAACCCGGTGGCGCCGATCTGCGCCGCGAAGCGGAGCCTTTCCTCGCTCAGTTCATGGAACTGGCCGACCGCAACTCTGATACCCATTCTCTTGTTCCTAAATTGCACTGCAGTTGGTGTGTCACCGGGTCATTCCCGCCAAGGCAGGGAACCCCCGTCATCCCTTGACCGATCCCTCGGTCATGCCCGCCACCATGAAGCGCTGGGCAACGAAATAGAGGATCATCAGCGGCACCGACGAGATCGCTGCGCCGGCCATCAGCGGGCCCCAGGGCAAGACGTCTGAGGTGATGAGATAGTTGAGCGCCAGCGGCGCGGTGCGCACGCTTTCCGAGGTGGTGAGCACCAGCGCGAACAACAGCTCGTTCCAGGCGCCGGTGAAGGTGAAGATAGCGACGGCCGCGAGGCCCGGAGCCGAGAGCGGCAGGGTGATCCTGAGCAGTGCACCGAAGCGGGTCAGCCCATCGATCATCCCTTGTTCCTCGAGCTCCCGCGGTACGCCACGGAAATAGCCCTGCAGCAGCCAGGTGGAGAGCGGCAGCGAGAAGGTGAGGTAGACGAGGATCAGGCCTTGCAGCGAGTTGCCGAGCTTCAGCTGCGCCATGACGATCGACAGCGGGATGAACAGCAGCGAGCCGGGCGTCAGATAGGCGAACAAGATCAGCCGGCCGATGACGCCACGGAAGCGATAGCGGAACCGCACCATCGAATAGGCGGCGAACGACGAGATGATCACCGAAATGACAGTGACGGTCGAGGCGACGATGAAGCTGTTGCGGATCGACAGCAGGAACTGCCCGTCGGCGAGCAGCTTCTCGAAGTTGGCGAGGCTGAAGCGGGACGGCCACAGAGATGGCACACGCAGGATGTCGCGTGGCAGTTTGAGCGACGTCGCCAGCATCCAGTAAACCGGGAACAGCACAAGGATGACCGCGACGATCAACGCGGCATAGCTCAGCAGCCGGGCGATCAGGAACCGGCGACGCGCCGAGGCGCCGGCATTGGTCGGCGCCGCACTGGCGATTTCGGCGAGGCTGGCCATTATTCCTCCCTCCGCATCATCAGCGAAGTGGCAAAGATCACGAGGATGGCCAGCACCGGCAGCATGTAGACCGACACCGCCGCCGCCTCGCCGATGCGCTGCGTCTGCATGCCGAAATAGGCCAGCACCGGGAATACCATGGTGGCGTCCGACGGCCCGCCGGCGGTCAACAGCCAGACATGCTCGAAGCCGTTGGCGGTCCAGATCGAAGAGAGCAGCGTGGTGACGATGATCACCGGCAGAATGCTGGGGATGGTGACGTTCCAGAACCGTTGCCAGGTATTGGCGCCGTCAACGATCGCCGCCTCGTAAAGTTCTTTGGGCACCGATTGCAGGGCCGCGAGGATCGAGATGAACCAGAACGGAAAACCGCGCCACACCGAGGCGATGATCACCGAAGCCATGGCGGTGGTGCGGGTGCCGAGCCAGTCGACGGTGCCGGCATAGAGCCCGGTCTGGTTGAGGATCAGATTAATGCCGCCGCCGATCGGCTGGTAAAGCACGCGCCAGGTGAGGAAGGCGACGAAAGCCGGCATGGCCCAAGGCAGCATCAGGAACGAGCGGAAGATACCTCGCCCCGGCAGGTTCTGGTGTACCAGCAGTGCCAGGCCCAGCCCGATCACCAGCTTCAGCACGTCCGAAACGAGGACGATGACAATGGTGTTGCGGATGGCGGCCCAGAAGGTCGCGGTCCCCGCCAGGTATTCGAAGTTCTTGAAGCCGATGAAGTTGCCGGTGCTGCCGATCACCATGTCGGTGAACGACACCCAGATAGCGAACAAAAACGGATAGGCGACCAGCCCGAGGATGAGCAGCACCACCGGCGCCACCAGCGCATAGGCGAAGAGCTTGAGCTTGAAGCCACCGCCGAAGCGGCGGCGGGGGGCGGGATCTTGAGTGGAAACAGTCGTCATCTGTTCTCTTGGCTACCCCTCACCCCGACCCTCTCCCCAGAAGGGCGAGGGGGCGTTGTGGCACTGTCCGCGCAAAGTGCGTCCCCTCTCCCCTCTGGGGAGAGGGCCAGGGTGAGGGGTAGCCAAGCGCGCGGATCGTTCAATCAAAACATCCTTCCAAAACATCCGCGGATGGCCCCGGGAGGAACCATCCGCGGCAGGGAGGAACTTGGGATCAGTACTTGTCGTAGATGGCCTGGCCCTGGGTCTGCGCCTCGGCGATCGCCTTGTCGAAGTCCCAGCCGTCCACCACCACGCGCTGGGCGAGCTTGGGAATGAGGAAGTTGGAGCCGAAATCGGCGAAGGCGGCGTTGTTGACATCCGGGTAGGCCGGAGCCGTGCCGTTCTTGGCGAGCCCGAGCAGGCCGACGAGGATGGTGTTGGTGCCGTCGAACGCCTGCAGCTTCTCCTGGTTGGTCAGCACCGGACCATAGATCGCCACGTTGAAATAGGCGTTCATGAACTCTGGCGACGAGAGGTGTTCGAGCAGCGCTTTGGCTTCGTCCTGCACCGGGCTCGCCTTGGTGATGGCGCGCAATTGCACGTCGATCGGCGAGATGATGCCCTTGGGGCCGCCGGGCAGCGGCGAGAAGGCGCTGGATTCGAAAAGTTCCGGATCGTCTTTCCGCGCGGCGATACCGACCGAGCCGGTATTGGCGATGAAGCCGGCCTGGCCCGACAGATAAGCCTGGTTGTCGCCGGCGCCGTCCCAGGTGGTGTTGCCGGGCGAGAACAGGCCCTTGTCCCAGGCATTCTTCAGCCAGGTGAGCCACAACCGCGTCTCGGGCGAGTCGATCGTCACTTTCTTGCCGGCGTCGTCGGCGATGCGGCCACCGAACGACTGCAGCACCGCGACCTGCAGGTTGGCGTCGCCGACATTGGAGAGGGCGAGGCCCAGCCCCGAAACCGGCGCCTTGTTGATGGCTTCGGCCTGCGTCACCAGTTCGTCCCAGGTCTTGGGCGCCTCGGTGAAGCCGGCGGGCTCGAGCAGGTCTTTGCGCCGCAGCAGCAGGTTGCCGTTGACGCCGAACGGGATGCCGACGCGGGCAATGCCGCCATCCGCCGTCAGGTCGGATGCGGTATCGGGACCGGCGAACCAGCCGCCCTGCGCGTCGCCGATCTTCTTGTAGAGATCGCCGACATCGGAGAACTGGCTCTGCCGGGCGAGCAGCCGGGCGAGGCCGAGACCCATGTCGAGGGCATCCGGCATGGTGTTGGACGATACTGCCGCCGAGACCTTCTGGGTGGTCTCGTTCTGGTTGATCATCACCACTTCGGTGGCGACGCCGTTGGCGGCGCCCCAGGCATTGATGGTGTCGGTCAGCAGCTTGTTGGCATCGTCCGAAAAGATCAGGCCACCCCAGTAGGTGAGCTTCTTGCCCTGCGCCAGGGCGGGCATCGGGAAGCTGCTGGCGGCGGCCAGCGCCAGGCCGCTCGCGGCGGTCTTCAGCACGCGGCGGCGCGACCAGCCGGCCGGCTTCTGAGTGTCGAATGATTTGGTCATGGGCTCTCCTCCAAGATGAGCTCGTGTGCGGCTTGGCGATTGCGGCGACGGTGCCGGACTGATCGCTGGGGCGATCAACGTTCGGTGGGTCACGCCGCCTCCCCGCGGGGTCCCGATTTGCCTAGAGCGCGGTGGCCCAAACGGCCCGGCCGCTCACAGTTTTCTCGCAGCGCCGGCTTTTAAATATATTTATTAGCGCTATTAAGAGCGTATTATGGGGCTCGAACAACTGTCAATGCGCCATGGGCTAGGAGAAAAGGATGAGGGGTGAAATCGAGAATGCCGGTTACGCCGCGTTCTTTGACGCTCTCATCGACGGCCGGCTGAAGCTCGGCCAGACCCTGACACAGGAGGAACTGTGCAAGGTGCTGGGCCTGTCGCTGTCGCCGATGCGCGAAACGACGACGCTGCTCGAGGCCGAGGGGCTGATCACGGTCCGCCGCAAGGTGGGGATCACCATCTTCTATCCGGACGTGAAGTTCGTCGGGAATTGCTTCCAGTTTCGCGGCTTGCTCGAACGCGAGGGCCTCAGGAAGTTCGCGCAGACCGTGACCCCCGCCTGGATCGACGCGATGCGCGCCGAACATCTTGCGATCATCGATTTCGTCCGCCAGACCAACGACATGGAACACTACCGCGTGCCGGTAAAACTGCTCGAGCGGAAGTTCCACGACACCTTCGTCGCCGCCTTCGACAATGACCAGATCAGGGTCAACTACGCGCGGCTGACCCAGAAGATGTACCTGTTGCGCCTGCACAACCTTAACGCGGTCGGCCCGGCCAACACCGTGACCTCGATGGAGGAGCATATGGTGATCATCGACGCGCTGAAGGCCGGTGACGTCGAGGCCGCCTGCGACGGGCTCGACCGGCACCTGCAGGGCGTGCTGCACCGCGTGCTGACGACGTAGCAGCGGCCTCACCGTGATCGCCTTCTCCCCTTGTGGGAGAAGGTGCCCGAAGGGCGGATGAAGGGTTCTCTCCGCGTACACCATCGCTCGTCGCAAGGGGAGAAGGCGAAGGAGCCGAAGCGACCGTGTCCTAAACCGCGTCGCTTGCCGGCTTCCTTCCGCTGCGAAGGTTCGCTTCGTGATCATGCAGCACCACGAGCACCGAGGCGATCAGCCCGGCGAACAGACCGGCCAGCAATCCGATCATCATGCTGTCGGTGATGCCCATCAGCTGGCCGATGCTGCTGGTCGCAAGGCCCGCCGCGACGGCGGTAACGAAGGCGCCGACCCACACCGACAGCGGCGCGTGGCGTTCGCGGTTGGAAAGGAAGAATTGCGGCATCGCCTCGCCGAGATAACGCCGGATGACGATCTCGGCCGCCACCGCACAGAAGGCGGCGACGATTCCGACCGAGGCGCGGCCGGCGTCGTTATCGGCGAACACGGCGCCGACCAGGGCGCCCACCAGCGTGGCGATGACGACGGCTGCAATGATGTAGGCTGTAACTTCGTAGCGCGCATTGGACGGACTGGGCATTTTACACTCCAGGTCACTCGCTCACCCACTTCGATGCTAGCGCCAACCTGACGGCCGGACAACTCCGCCGCACTTGTCGCTCAGTCGCAAGTCGTATCCCGCGCCCCGTTGACAAGCACCGGCGCCGGCGATTAGCTGTCCCTAATATGAAACGCCCGTTCCAGATACGGAACGTACGACGGGCGATCGGGAGGGAAGCTCATGAGTGACGAGGCGCTCTCGCCTGTCCTTGCGGCACACAATATTTCGCGCCATTTCGGTGCGGTGGTGGCGCTCGCCGATGCGTCGCTGACGCTGCGACCGCGCGAGGTGCTGGGGCTGGTGGGCGATAACGGCGCCGGCAAGTCGACGCTCCTAAAAATCCTCTCCGGCATCGTCACGCCGTCGGGCGGCGACATCGTCATCGACGGCAAGCCGGTCGTACTGAAGCGCGCCCAGGACGCCATGGATGCGGGGATTGAGACGGTCTACCAGGACCTGGCGCTGGTCGACACCATGTCGGCTTACCAGAACGTTTATCTCGGCCGCGAGGAACTCTCGAAGCACCCGCTGGCCCGGCTGTTCAACCTCGTCGATGACCGCCGGATGCGCGAGCGGGCCCGCGAAGTGCTGGACATGCTCAAGGTGAAAATCCCCTCGATCAACGTCTCGGTGAAGGGTATGTCGGGCGGCCAGCGCCAGTGCCTCGCCATCGCCCGGGCGCTGCTCTGGGGCCGCCGCATCGTCATCCTCGACGAGCCGACCGCGGCGCTCGGAGTACGCGAGACCGGCCAGGTGCTCGAGGTGATCCGCGACCTCCGCCAGCACGACGTCTCGGTGATCATCGTCAGCCACAACATGCAGCAGCTGATGAGCGTCGCCGATCGCATCACAGTGATGCGGCTGGGCCGCTCGATCGCCACCCGCACCGTCAAGGAGACCGAGGTCAACGAGATTGTCGGTTTGATTACCGGCGCCATTCCGGGCGACTCGCCCGAAGCGCGCGCCGCGGAGGTTGCGGCCTGAGGCAGGGCCTCGGAGCCGATCAGACTATTTTCGCAAAGGGAGGAGACCTATCTTGCGCAACTCAGTACGTGCATTCGCCGTCATGGCGCTTTCGGTTCCCGCGATCATCGGCATTGCCGGCGTCGCGGAAGCCCAGGACAAGTTCAAGCTCGGCATGGCGGTGGGTGGCAACACCTGCTGCGAATGGATGAAGGCCCAGGGTGACGTTGCCCGCGCCCTCGCCGAGAAGGAGGGCTGGGACTATGTCGAGCTCAGTAACAACTACGACCCTGCGACGGCCCTGAAGAACGTGCAGATCTTCGCGCAGGAAGGCGTTGACGCGATCATCCAGTTCAATGGCCAGGCTGCCTCCAACCCGGCCATCTCGGCGGTCGCCAAGCAGGCCAATATTCCGATCGTCACCTACGACATCGCCGATCCCGGCATGTATTTCGTCGGCATCGACAACCTCGGTGCGGGCATTGCCGGTGGCGAGGGCCTCGGCGCCATCGTCAAGGAAAAGTGGAACTGCGAGCCCGATCTGGTGATCTCTGCTGAAGGCGCCGGCGCCGGCATCGTCAACGAGTGGCGCACCGGCGGCATGCGCACCGGCCTGGGCAATGTCTGCCCGGACATTCCGAAAGAAAAGTATGTGAGCTTCGAGAGCCAGGGTGACGCGGCTGTCGGCCTGCCGGCCGCTCGCGACCTGCTCGCGGCCCATCCCGACGCCAAGAAGATCGCCGTGGTCGGCCTGAACGATGGCGGCGTGCTCGCCCTCATCAACGCCGCCGAGCAGCTCGGCCGCGCCGACGAAGTCATCGGCTGGGGCCAGGACGGCGCCTTCATCACCGGCGACAACGTCAACCCGCATCTGGTCGGTTCGGTGTTCTACTTCCTCGAGGGCTACGCCGTGTATGCCATCAAGGACGTGATCAAGCCGATCGCCGAAGGCAATACCCCTGCGCTGAAGGCCGATGCCGGCGATCCGGCCTCCAAGGTCCAGCCGTGCCCGGTCACCGCCGAGCAGGCCAAGTCGGTGCCCGACATGCCGGAACGCGTGAAGCAACTGCTCGCCGCCCCCGCCGGGACGACGGAGTACGAGCTGTTCTGCCCGAACAAGGGTTGAGTCCGACTGGCAGGACGGTGCGCGGCGCCTCACCCCCACCCTAGCTTTGCTACAGGGCCGCTGGCCCTTAGCGACGCTACCCTCCCCACAAGGGGGAGGGAGAGGCAGCGGCACCAGCACCGTCCTCACCACCCTCCCTCCCCTTGATGGGGAGGGTAGTGAAGCTTGCCTCTCCCGACAGCGAGGGCCTAGCGGGTGGGGTGGGGCGACGCGCACCGCTTCACACTTCACACTGACTGCCGATGAACCCCTCGGAACCACCGCCGATGTCCCTCACTGAAGCCACTGAGACCGCGCCGCCGGCTGTACCGTTAACGGTCCGGTTCGGTGGCTGGGGCACCGGCATCATGCTGCTTGCGGTGTGGCTGCTGCTGATCGCCGCCACCGGCCTCTACCGCCCCGACTTCCTGTCGCAGCAGACGGTGCTGGCCATCGCCTTCACCATGTCGATCGTCGGCGTGTTGGCGATCGGGCAGGGGCTCGTCGCCATCTCGGGCGGCTTCATCGATCTGAGCCAGCCGGCCGGCATGATCACCGCCAGCCTCGTCGCCGTGCGGCTCTCGGAAGCCGGCATGCCGCTCCCCGTGGTGATCGTCGGCGCCATCCTCACCGGCATGGCGTGGGGGGCCTTCAATGCGGCGATCATCGTCTTTGCCAAGCTCAATCCGGTGATCGTGACGCTGGCGACCAACTTCATCGGCCTCGCCGCTCTGTTCCTGGTGTTCCAGCTCGCCGAAGTACCGCTCAACTCCGACATCTATCATTTCGGCCGCGCCAGCCTGTTCGGCCTGCCGGCGATCTTCTGGCCGATGCTGGGGCTGGTGCTGGTGGTCGGGTTCCTCTTGCCGCGCACGAAGTACGGCCGCCGCGCCACCGCCGTGGGCGGCAATCGCGCCGCCGCCAAGGCCCGCGGCATCTCGCTCAGGGCGACGCGGTTCGCCATCTTCATGGCTGCCGGCGGCTTCGTCGGCTTTGCCGCAGTGCTGTTCGCGGCGACCGCCGGACCGTTCAACCCGGGTTCGGGCAACGCCATGCAGCTCAATATCATCGCCGGGGTGATCCTCGCGGGCATTTCGCTCGCCGGTGGGCGCGGCAATTTCTGGATGCTGCTGTTGAGCGTCGGGTTTCTGTCGACCATTCCGACGTCGCTGGTGTTCTTCGGGCTCAGCTCTGACACCCAGTCGATCTTCCAGGGCCTGATCCTCGTCATCGCGGTCGCCATCGACGGTTATCGCGCACGGAAGGGAACGCCATGAGCGACACTGCTGCTTCCACCCTGCCGCCCGCGCCGCATAACCCCTGGCGCGAGCTGCTGACCGGCTCGGTCGCCTCGATCACCTTCACCTTCATCGCTGTGGTCGCGGTGGGCTGGTTCTGGGTCGGGCCCAAATTCCTGTCGTTCGGCAATATCTCGATCATGGGCACCTTCCTGATCGTGCCGCTGATCGTCGGCGCCTTCTCCGGCATGGCGCTGCTCTCGGGCGTCGTCGACCTGTCGATCGGCTCGATGGTCGGCTTCTCCTCGGCGGTGTTCGCGCTGCTGATTTCGCTCGGCTGGGATCCGGCCAGCGCCGCGGCGGTGACGCTCTGTGCCTGCCTCTGCTTCGGCGGCATCAACGCCATCGCCATTGTCGGCTTCGGGGCCGAGCCGATCGCTGCGACGCTCGGCATGCTGGTGGCTTTGCGCGGCATCGCCTGGGTGCTGCTCGGCTCGCAGGGCGCCATCTTTGCCTTCAACATCGACATGTTCAACCTGGTCAGCACCACGGTATTCGGGCTGCCGCTGTTCTTCCTTCTCGCCATCCTCTTGACCGCCATCGCCGCGCTGATCGTCACCAAGACCCGTGTCGGCCGGCATGTGCAGGCGGTGGGCGGTGACGACAAGGCGGCGGGGCGCGCCGGCATTTCGGTGAAGAAGGTGCGGGTCGCGGCGCTGCTGCTCTCGTCGTTCGGCGCCGGGCTCGGCGGCATCGTCTATGCGGCGCAGCTCGGCAGCGCGGCGCGGGCCACCGGCGTCGGGCTCGAGTTCCAGGTCTATGCGGCGCTGATGATCGGCGGCTACTCGATCCTGCGTGGCGGCGTCGGCAACCCGGTCGGTGGTGCGCTTGGCCTCTTGGCGGTCGCTGGTGTCAGCAACATCCTCGATCTCAAGGCCATCAGCCCCTACTACGTAAACATCATTGTCGGCCTGCTGCTGCTCGCCGCAGTCCTGCTCGATCGCCTGCGTGGCGGCGACGCCTACGAATAATAACCAGTTATCACCCGACCTAAGGATTTTGTGCCGTGAAGATCTCGGACATCACCATCAAGACGTTCCGCACCTATGCCGACCGCTGGGATGTCGGCCACGCGCTGCCTTTGCCCAACACGCAGATGATGCAGACGGTGCTCACCATCCACACCGACGAAGGCGTGGTCGGGCACTATTTCGGCGGCGGTTCGCACGGCGACAATGAGGGCCTCAACGTCGTCGACCAGCAGCAGATCCTGTGGCGCATCAAGGATCTGCTGGTTGGCCAGGACCCGATGGATCGCGAGATGATCTGGAAATGGATGTGGGTCGCCAACGTCCAGGAAAACGTCGCCTCGGTGATCGACAACGCGCTGTGGGACCTCGCCGGGCGCTACGCCAACCTACCGGTCTACAAGTTGATGGGCGGCGCCGGGCGCGAGAAGGTGAAGGCCTACGCCTCGACCTACCCCAATATCGGCAAGCCGCACGTCTATGCCGAGCATGCGCTGGCCTGCAAAAACGAAGGCTACATCGCCTACAAGATCCACCCGCACTATTTCTGGAACCCCGAGACCGGTCAGCCGACTCCCGGTCGCCCGTCCAACATCAAGGCCGATATCGAGACCTGCCACCTGGTGCGCGAGGCGGTGGGGCCGGATTACGTACTGATGTTCGACCCGTGGGGCACCTACATGACCATGGAGGAGGCGATCCAGGTCGGCCGCGAGCTCGAAAAGCTCAACTTCTACTGGTACGAGCACCCGATGCCGGAATACCGCACCGAGAGCTATGTGCGGCTGAGCCGGGAGCTGCAGATCCCGATCCTTTCCCCCGAGATCATCGCCGGTGGCGTGTTCTCACGCGCCGAGTGGATCCTGCGCGGCGCCGGCGACATGAGCCGCATCGACGTGGTCCGCGGCGGCATCACGGGTGCGCGGAAGACCGCCATCGTCGCCGAAGCCTATGGGCTGCGCTGCGAGATGCATATGGCCGGCTGGGGCAACCTGCAGGTGATCGGCGCCACCTCCGAGGATACCTCAGAATATTACGAGAAGGGCCTGCTCGCGCCGGGCGTCGATTACGACGCGCCGCACCCCTACCTCAAGAACACTGTCGATAAGATCGACTCCGAGGGCTTCGTGCACATGCCCAAAGGCCCCGGCATGGGTTACGAAATCGAGTGGGACTATATCGACGACAACCTGATCGAACCCAACGCAACGACCAAGAAGACCCATTGGTAGGGCCAGGCGTTGTGGCCGCGATCGACCACGGGGTCATTCCCGCGAAAGCGGGAACCTCTGTTTACGGTGCCTGCCCCGAACGGAGGTCCCCGCTTTCGCGGAGATGACCCGGTGGAGGTCTCTGGCGCCGGGGAAACACTTCCCTGACCAGACTGCAGCCGCAAGGAGTAACAACCTAGATGTCGAGCATCACCCGGTCCGTCCAGGCCATGGATCTGCTGGCCCGCAAGGGTCCGCTGGGGGTCCGCGCCGTGGCGCAGCAGTTGCAGCTGCCGCTCGGCTCGGTGCACCGGATGCTGCTCGACCTCAGCGAAGAAGGGGTGGTCGATCGCACCCCGTCCGGCGAGTGGGAGCTGAGCTTCCGTCTGCTCGAGATCACCGGGCTACAGCTCGAGCGCATCGATCTGCCGCGGCTCTGCCGGCCGTTCGCCGAGCAGATCGCCGAGGCCACCCGCGAGACGGTGAACGTCAACGCCCTGAGCGGCATGTTCGGGGTGTGCATCGACAAGGTGCGCGGCAACGAGGGCATGCAGCTCGATATGCGCATCGGCTCGCGCGGACCGCTGAACTGCGGCGGCGCCGGCAAGGCGATGTTGTCCTATATGCCCGAGGCCCGGCAGGAGGAGGTCTATACCCACCCGCTGCCGGCGCTCACCAGCCACACCATCGTCGACGCCACCAGGCTGCGTGAGGAGATCGGCCGCATCCGCGACCGCTTCTATTCGATCGACGACCAGGAAGTGGTGATGGGCGTCTATTGCGTTGCCGTGCCGCTGCTCGATCGTTCCGGCCACTCGGTCGGCGCCATGAGCGTCACCGGTCCGTCGGTGAAAAAGCCGGGCGGCGACAACGTCATGCCGGTGGTCGCCATGCTGTGGGACGCCTGCGAGCACGTGAGCCGGCGGCTCGGCTATGCCGGCGAATGGCCGCCCGCCGCGGCGTCGGCCGCCGCCCGCCGCGCCGGTTGAGGAGAAGACTGTGGTCCGCATTGCCTGGATGATGAAGCTGAAGCCCGGCAACGAGGCGATCTACAAGCAAAAGCACGACGAGATCTGGCCCGAGATGCTCGATGCCATGCGGCGCGACGGCGTGCGCAGCTTCTCGATCTACCGCAACGGGCTCGACCTCTTCGCCTACATGGAGCGCGACAGCGCCCCCGATCCGGCGACCCCAATCAGCGACCTGACCTGGCGCTGGTGGGAGATGATGGCGCCCTACATGGAAACCAATTCCGACTTCTCGCCGGTGCAACGCCCGGTCGAGGAAATGTTCAACTTCGAAAATCGCTGAGAGAGCCATTGTCCATGACCTCCGCCGCCATCAGGGGCGTAGTGCCCATTCTCGTCACGCCATTTCACCCCGATGGCAGCATCGACGAGGAGAGCCTCGCGCGCCTGATCGAGTTCAACATCGCGGCCGGAGTGCACGGCCTCGGCGTGGCGCTGGGCAGCGAAGTGTTCAAGTTCAACGAGGCCGAGCGCGCCCAGATCACCCGCGCCACCATCAAGGCGGTCAACGGCCGCGTGCCGGTGATTATCAACTCCGGCGCTGCCGGCACCGATCTCGCGGTGTTCTATTCGCGCGCTGCCGAGGCGGCGGGCGCCGATGCCCTGATGGTGATCCCGCCCTCGTTCATGCCGGTAAGTTCGGAGGAGATCTTCGACTATTACCGCGCCATCGATGCGGCAGTCGGCATCCCGATCATCCTGCAGGACGTACCGCAGGGGCCGATCTCGCCGGCCCTGGCGCTCCGCATCGCCGACGCCTGCCCGAACGTCACCTACATCAAGGTCGAGACCGTGCCGGTTACCGGCAAGGTGCATGCGATGTCGAGTGCAGCGGGCGACCGGTTGACGATTTTCGGCGGCGCCGGCGGCAGCTATTTCATCGAGGAACTGCGGCGCGGTGCGCATGGCACCATGCCGTTCTGCAGCCAGCCCGCCGATTTCGTTGCGGTGTGGGACGCCTTCCAGCGCGGCGATGAAGCCGCGGCGCGCCAGCGCTTCGATGCGACGATCATGGCAGTGAACCGGCTGGGCAACCAGGGCGGCGACATCTTTTACGCCATCCACAAGCAGCTGCTGGTGCGGCGCGGCATCATCCGCCACGCCCTGGTCCGCAGCCCGACCACCGCGGTCGACCCGATCACCCAGCGCGAGATCGACGAGCTGCTGGCGACCATCGTTCCGACCCCGGTCGCCTTCGGGGCCTGAGATGGATCCGTTCGCCCGGCGCCGGCTTGGCCGGACCAGCCTCGAGCTACCCCGGCTCGGACTGGGCGGCGCCTCGCTCGGCAACATCTTCAACATTGTCCCCGAGACCCAGGCCGACGCCACGCTCGATGCGGCCTGGGACGCCGGGGTGCGCTTCTATGATACCTCGCCCTGGTATGGCCGCGGGCTCAGCGAGCACCGGATCGGACGTGGGCTTTACCTCCGCCCGCCGGGCGAGGCGATCGTCTCGACCAAGGTCGGCCGGGTGCTGTTTGCGCCCGATGACGTTGCCGCCTTCGAAGCGAGCGAACGCAGCTGGCCGAACGGGCTGAAATTCCAGCATCGGCACGATTACAGCTATGCCGGGGTGATGCGGAGCTACGAGGACAGCCTGCAGCGGCTGCGGCGCAATCGCGTCGACGTGCTGGTGATCCACGATCTCGACCTCGCCAATCTCGGCAGCGAGGAGCTGGTGCGCCAGCATCTCGATGCGCTCGACGCCGGTGGCGGCATGCGGGCGCTCGAGGAGCTGAAGGCAGCGGGGCTGATCAAGGCCATCGGTGCCGGCGTCAACCGCATGGGCACCATCCCGCGCTTCCTCGAACGCTTCGAGCTCGATTTCTTCCTCGTGGCGCTGCCCTACACTTTGGCCGAGCAGCCGGTGCTGGATGTCGAGTTCCCGCTTTGCCAAGCGCGCGGCGTCGGCGTGATCATCGGAGGCGTCTTCGCCTCCGGCATCCTCGCCACCGGGCCGGTGCCCGGCGCGCGCTACAACTATGCCATCGCCAACGAGGAGCAGCTCGCCCGGGTTGGCCGCATGCAAGCGGTGTGCGAACGGCACGGCGTGCCGCTGGCGGCCGCGGCGCTGCAGTTCACCCTCCATCACCCGCTCGTTGCCTCGGTGATCCCCGGTGCCTTCCACCCCGATCACCCGCGCCGCAACGTCGAAAGCATGCGGGTGGAGATTCCGGCTGATCTGTGGGAAGAGCTCAAGCACCAGGGCCTGCTCCGGCCCGATGCCCCAACGCCTTAGTTGGGGCCGTTCTGATGAAATATTGAATCTAGATTCGATCGAAGAGATTCCGATCCGATAGTGTTATGAGTGTGATGAGTTTCCAATCGATGTGATGGGAGATCGTCATGCGTCTGACCAGTGCCTTCCTGTTTGTTTTTGCAGTGACCGTGCAATCGCCGGCAATGGCCCAGGTGTCCGAATCAGTTCTGTACGAAAACGTACGGATATTTGATGGGCACGGTCCGGGGCTCAGTCCGCCGAGCAATGTGCTGGTCGTCGGCGACAAGATCGAGACCATCTCGGCCGATCCGATCGAGACCATCTCGGCCGATCCGATCGAGACCACCGCCACCACGGTGATCGACGGCGCCGGCAGGGTGCTGATGCCGGGGCTGATCGATGCGCACTGGCACAACATGCTGGTCGGGGTGACGCCGGAGGCTGGGCTGAACAACGATGTCGGCTACAGCACGCTGATTGCCGCCTACGAGGCCGAAAGGACCCTGCTGCGCGGCTTCACCACCGTGCGCGACCTCGGCGGCGCTGCCTTCTCGCTGAAGCGCGCCATCGACGAGGACCTGATCCCCGGCCCGCGCATCTACCCATCGGGCGCCATCATTTCGGTGACCAGCGGGCACGGCGATTTTCGCGCGTTGCACGAACTGCCGCGCAGTGTCGGTGACCTGAGCCGCATGGAACAGCTGGGCATGGCGATGATCGCCGACAGCCCGGACGAAGTACGGATGCGGACGCGCGAGCAGCTGATGCAGGGCGCCTCGCAGATCAAGCTCACGGCGGGTGGTGGCGTCGCCTCGCCGTTCAGCCCGATCGACGTGTCGACCTTCACGCTCCCCGAACTCAAGGCGGCGGTCGAGGCAGCGGAGAACTGGGGCACCTATGTCGGCGTTCACGCCTATACCACGGCCGCGATCCAGCGTTCGATCGAGGCCGGCGTCAAGGTGATCGAGCATGCCCACCTGATGGACGAGGCGACGGCCAAACTGATGGCGGAAAAGGGCATCTGGCTCTCGACCCAGCCGTTCCTGCCCGGCTTCGAGGAGGGCATCCCACTGTCCGAGGAGAGCCGCCGGCAACTGATCGAGGTGATCAGCGGCACCGACCGGATCTATGGCTGGGCCAAGCAGTACGGCCTCAAGACCGCCTTCGGCACCGACATCCTGTTCTCACCGGAAGCGGCCCAGATGCAGGGGTTGATGGTGACCTGGCTGCAGCGCTGGTTCACCCCGCCGGAAATCCTCGAGATGGCAACCGCCACCAATGGCGAACTGCTGCTGCTCTCGGGCCTGCGCAACCCATATCCAGGTAAGCTCGGCGTGGTGGAAGAGGGCGCTCTGGCCGACCTGCTGCTGGTCGATGGCGATCCGCTCGAGAATATCGGCCTTATCGCCGACCCCGAGAACTTCGTAGTGATCATGAAGGGCGGCAAGCTGTTCCGGAACACGCTGGCGCCGTGAGGTTGGTGTGAGGCGCTCCGTGCAGGAATAGTACCCCCACCCTGTCCCTCCCCCGCAAGGGGGGAGGAGACCAAAACACTGGCGTAAGTGTAGGCGTCTCCCTCCCCCCGGGGCGACCTCTTGGCGTCCCTTGCGGGGAGGGGACAGGGGTGGGGGGTACTCTTCCCGCACCGGCCTGTCAGACGCTTTGCTTCTCCCGAGGGCTGCGGACCACCGGCGGTGTCTACGTCAGCCGCGCCAGATACGGCACGGCCTGCGCGCCCTTCAGCTTCTGCGCCAGCCGCGCCACGTAGAGTTCCGACGCGTGGTTGGCGATGCTGAGCCCGTGGCTCTCTCGCCAGATCTCGCCGATCGAGATCGCGTTCGCGTCCTGGTGCGTCAGGTAGACGAAATCGGCGCCCGGATGGAGGATCACCTCCTCGCCAAAATGCTCGAACGGGAAGGTCGGCACCATCGAGACGAAGTCGTCGGCATTGACCACGCGGGTGATCGGCAGGCTGGCGAGCTTGCTGGCGCCCACCGCATTGGTTACCCGTGGCTGGCCGAAGGTGGTGGTGCGGGCGAGGTTGTAGCCGTCATCCCTCAGATAGAGCGACAGCACTGCGGCGATACCGGCGCCCATCGAATAGCCGGTCACGTAAGTCCGGTAATCCTTGCGCAGCTGCGGCGCGACTTCGGCCCGCACGGCGAGCGCGCTGTCCTCGAAGCCGCGGTGCAGCGGGATGCCGTGCCGGGCTTCGGGCTTGAGGAAGATGTCGAAGTCTTCCAGCCAGTCCTTGAGGTTCAAGGAGCCGGGCATCGACAGGTACTGCACCTTTTTGCCGTGATCCTGCTCGACCACGTAGCGCACGCCGACCGCCGGGATCTGGCCGACCTTGGTCACATTGGGCCACCGGCCACGGATCTCGGCTTCGCTGCGCTGCGAATCGTCGGCGCGCCGGGCCATCTGATGCAAGTGCGGAAAATCGACCTTCGCCTTGTCGACCTTGCTGCCTAGGCTGTTGAGTGCCTGCGGGCTGATCGAGGTACAGGCGGCGATCGGCAGCGCCACGAGGCCGCCGAGCACGGCGCGCCGGCTGATCGCCGACGCCGTCAGTCTGTCGTCCCGGTCCACTTGTCGCTTGGCCCCGCTGTCTATCTGCGGGGACCATGCCACAGACCGCACCGCGCTGTCAGGTGGCGGGACGGCTGTCGTCGGGCTGGGCCTTCGACTTCAGCGCATCCTCGCGGAACTCGAACCACATGGCGTTGAGGATGCCGAAGCTGCAGGCGAGGCCGACGCCGAGGATCCAGGAAAAATACCACATCCGATCGTCTCCCTTAGTAGGCGTTGGGGTTCTTGTTGAGGCTGGCGGTGGTCACCGGCCCGCGCATCACCCGGAACACCCAGCTGGTGTAGATCAGGATGATCGGCAGGAAGACGATCGCGGCGCACAGCATGACGAACAGCGTCAGCTGGCTCGACGAGGCGTCCCACACCGTGAGGCTCGACTGCGGGTCGATCGACGAGGGCAAGAGGAACGGGAACAGCGACAGCCCGGCAGTGGCGATGATGCCGAAGATGGCAAGGCTCGAGCCGAGCAGCGCCACCAGCCGGGCCCGGGCGCCGAGCGCCCACCAGGCAACGAGGCTGCCGAATACTGCGAGGATCGGCAGGGCCATGGTCCACGGCATGGCGCCGTAATTGCCGCCCCAGGCGCCGACCTCGCGCACCACCTCTTTGCCGAGCGGGTTCGACGGGGCGATGGTCATCGGCGGGCCGACCAGTCGGTAGCCTTCAAGCACGTAAAGCGCCAGCACCCCACCAAGCACGAACAGCACGATCGTCGCCAGCGCCGACCAGCGGCCATACTTGCGCGCCCGCTCGGCGATCTCGCCATCGGTGCGGCCGGCGATCACCGTGGCGCCCTGCGTCACGATCATCGTGAGGCTGACCAGCCCCGAGAGCAGGGCGAACGGCGTCAGGAGGCCGAAGAAGTTGCCGCTATAGGTGACACGCTGCGTCACATCGAGCTGGAATGGCGCGCCGAGAAACACATTGCCGACCGCGACGCCGAAGATCAGCGACGGCAGGAAGCCGCCGATGAACAAAGCCGCATCCCAGGTGGCGCGCCAGCGCGGATCGCTGACCTTGCCGCGGAACTTGAAGCCCACCGGCCGGATGATCAGCGCCAGGAGGATGGCGATCATCGCAATGTAAAAGCCCGAAAAGCTCACCGCATAGAGCTGTGGCCAGGCGGCGAAGATGGCGCCGCCGCCGAGGATCAGCCACACTTGGTTGCCTTCCCAGGTCGGGCCGACGAGGTTGATCAGCACGCGCCGCTCTTCGTCGGTCTTGGCGACGAACGGCAGGAGCGTGCCGACGCCGAGGTCGCGGCCGCCCATCACCGCAAAGCCGATCAGCAGGATGCCGAGCAGGGCCCACCACAGGATGCGCAGCGTTTCATAGTCGAGTGGAATGGTGCTCATCGGACTGTTCCTTACTTGGCGGGGGCGATCGTGGCGTTTTCGACCGGCTCGACAGACTGATCGAAGTTCAGCTTGTCGGAGGGGCCGTGCTTGATGGTGCGAACCATCAGCCAGACCATGACGATGAGCAGCGCCGTGTAGAGCAGCATGAAGAAGCTCAGCGAGATCACCAGATCCCAGAAGTTGAGCCCCGAGGCGGCGTAGAAGGTGGGCAACACGCCCTCCACCACCCAGGGCTGCCGGCCATACTCGGCGATGAACCAGCCCGCTTCGATGGCGATCCACGGCAGCGGCAGGGCGGCGACCGCGACCCAGAGCAGCCAGCGCGGCTTCTCGATCCGGTGCGTCGAGGCCTTCCAGAACCACAGCGCGAAGAAGGCGATGAAGAAGAAGCCGGCGCCGACCATGACGCGGAAGCTCCAGAACAGCGGCCACACGTCGGGCACGGTATCGAGCGCCGCCTTGGCGATCTCTTCGCCGGTGGCGTTCTCGACATCGGGCCGGTACTTCTTCAGCAGCAGCGCATAGCCGAGGTCGGCTTTGGCGGCGTTGAAGGTGTCGCGCGCCGCGCCGTCATTGCGGTTCGCCTGCAGCGCGTTGAGCGCCTTGTAGGCCTCGACGCCGTTGACGACGCGCAGCGCCGCACGCTCGGTGAGCTCGGTAATGCCCGGCAGGTCACGATCGAGCGAGCGCGTGGTGATGAGGCCGAGCACCCAGGGGAACTGCACCTCGAAGGCCGGGCGGCCATCGCTGCCCGGAATGGCGAACAGGGTGAGCGCGGCGGGCGCCGGCTCGGTGTGATACATCGCCTCCATCGCCGCGATCTTCATCTTCTGGTGCTCGGTCGCCACATAGCCCGACTCGTCACCGAGGACGACGACGCTGAGCGCCGAGGCGAGGCCGAAGCTGGCGGCGACGACGATCGAGCGCTTGGCCAGTTCCTGGTGCTTGCCGCTCAACAGGAATATCGCGCTCACCGCCAGGACGAACACCGCACCGCAGACATAGCCGGCCGAGACGGTGTGGACGAACTTCGCCTGCGCCACCGGGTTGAACAGCACCGCCATGAAGTCGGTGACTTCCATGCGCATGGTGTCGGGGTTGAACGCGGCGCCCACCGGGTTCTGCATCCAGCCATTGGCGATGAGGATCCACAGCGCCGAGAAATTGGCGCCCAGCGCCACCAGCCAGGTGACGGCGAGGTGCGCCACCGGCTTCAGCCGATCCCAGCCGAAAAAGAACAGCCCCACCAGCGTCGCTTCGAGGAAGAAGGCCATCAGCCCTTCCATCGCCAGCGGCGCGCCGAACACGTCGCCGACATAGTGGCTGTAATAGCTCCAGTTCATGCCGAACTGGAATTCCATCACCACCCCGGTGGCGACGCCCATGGCGAAGTTGATGCCGAACAGCACCCCCCAGAACAGCGTCGCCTTGCGCCAGACGACGCGTCCGGTCATCACGTAGACGCTCTCCATGATGGCCATCACGAAGGACAGGCCCAGCGTCAGGGGCACGAACAGGAAATGGTACATCGCTGTCGCAGCGAACTGGATGCGCGACAGATCGACGACGATGGGATCGACCATGGGGATGCCTCGTGTTGTCCGGCCCAGTCTGCACAAACAAGTCTGCACCAGGTGGCCGGCATGCTTGCCGCAGTACATGCATTCGCATCGCATCGCCTTGATCCAGATCAAGGCGATGCGCATGACTATAAGCCAGATTTGGAGACCTTCTCCACACGGTAGGTCAATGGACGATAAGGCGAAAATCGGGGGGCGCTGGCTGAACCGCCTCGCGGCAGCCGACCGGCCGTTGCTTATTGCGGTGCTCGGCCTGCCGCTGCTGGCCGGTGCGCTGCTGGTGGCGCAGGCCATGGTGCTGGCGGGGCTGCTGCATCGCGCCATCGTCGAGGGCGCTGGGCTCACGACACTGCTGCCGCAGCTGGCGCTTTTGGCGAGCATCCTCGTCATTCGCATCGCGCTGGGTGGCCTCGGCGAAGTCGCGGCCGTGCGCTTCGGTGAAGCGATCAAGGCGCGGCTGCGCACCGGGCTGGTCGCCGACCTGCTGCGCCGCGCCTCGACCTGGACCGCCTCGAAGAGCTCCGGGGCGCTGTCGAGCACCGTGCTCGAACAGGTCGAGGCGCTGGACGGCTATTTCACCCGTTACCTGCCGGCCATGCTGCAGGCGGCGATCCTGCCGATCGGCTTTGCCGTCATCGCCTTCTCGGTCGATTGGATCGTCGGGCTGTTGTTCCTGATCTCGGCCCCGCTGATCCCGGTGTTCATGGCGCTGGCCGGCTGGGGCGCCGAAGCCGCGAGCCGCTCGCAGGCCGCGGCGCTCAACCGGCTGAGCGGCCGTTTCGCCGACCGGCTGCGCGGCTTGGTGACGCTGAAGCTGTTCGGGCAGGACGCGGCGGAAACGGCGCGGGTGCGGCTCGCCTCCGAGGAGTTGCGGGTCCGCACCATGCGGGTGATGCGCATCGCCTTCCTCAGCTCGGCAGTGCTGGAATTCTTCGCGGCACTGGGGGTCGCCGGCGTGGCGCTCTATGTCGGGCTGACTTTACTCGACCTCGTCAACGTCCACAGCTCCGAGCTGACGCTCGCCGCCGGGATGTTCCTGCTGCTGATGGCGCCCGAAGTGTACCAGCCACTGCGCCTGCTCGCGGCGCACTACCACGACCGCGCCTCGGCCAGGGCCGCCGTGGCCGAGATCGAGCGCGAACTCGATGCGCTGCCGGGGGAAGCGACGCCTTTGGTCGCCGTCACCGCGGCTGCCGTCGCGACGGGCGCTGCGACGCTGGAGCTGCATGCCGTTGCGCTGGCCGATCCGACCGGGCGGCCGGTGCTCGCCGCCGCCGACCTCACCCTCGAGCCCGGAGCCCGGATCGCTATCCTCGGCGCCAGCGGCATCGGCAAGTCGACCCTGCTCGAGGCCATTGCCGGGTTGCGGACCTTCAGCGGCGAGATCCGCATCGACGGGCAGGCGCTTGCCGAAATCGCTGAACCGGAGCTGCGGCAGCGCGTCGCCATGCTGGGGCAGCGGCCACGGCTGTTCGCCGGCAGCATTGCCGACAATGTCAGGCTGGGGCGGCGCGACGCCGATCATGCCGCGGTGCGGCAGGCGGCGCAGCTGGCGCGGGTCACCGACTTCGCCGACGCCTTGCCCGAGGGGTTGGCGACGCACCTCGGCGAGGACGGGCTGGGCCTTTCTGGCGGCGAGGTCCAGCGCATTGCTCTCGCTCGCATCTACCTGCGCGATCCCGGGCTGATCCTGCTCGACGAGCCGACGGCGCATCTCGATGCCGCGACCGAGGCGCTGGTGCTCGATGGCCTCGCCGAATTCGCCGCCGGACGCACGCTCATCGTCGCCACCCATGCGCGGGCTGTCGCGGCGCGCATGGACAAAGTGTTCCGCATCGCCGGCGGCAAGCTGCTGCCGGCGCCGAAGCCGGTCATCACCGATCGCAACCTGGGGGCGGCATGAGAGCCATCTTCGCCTTTGCGCCACTGCTGGGGCGGTTGAAGGGCCCGATTGTCCTCACCGTGTTGCTGTCGCTGCTGACGCTGCTCGCCGGCATCGGTCTGCTCGGGCTTTCCGGCTGGTTCCTCACCGCAGCGGCGCTGAGCACGCTCGGCTCGGCCTTCAACATCTTTGCGCCTTCGGCAGGCGTCCGCGGCCTGTCGTTCATCCGTATCCTCGCGCGCTACGGCGAAAAGCTCAGCGGTCACGACATGACGCTGCGGCTGCTGTCCGACCTCAGGGCCTGGCTGTTTGCACGGCTGTTTCCGCTGGTCCCGCTGGCGCGGCGCTTCGGCCGTGGCGACCTGGTCAGCCGGCTGCTCGCCGATGTCGAGGCGCTGGATACGGTGTTCCTCGTGGCGCTCGGGCCGATCAGCACCGCGGTACTGGCCGGCGCCGCGATGACCGTGGCGCTGGCGCTTGCCTTGCCCGGCGCGGCCCTGGTCTATGCGCTGCTGTTCTTTGCCGCGGTGCTGCTGGTGCCGGTGGGGCTGGTGCTGGCCTCGCGCGCTGTCGGCAGCGAGGTCGTCGCGGCTGGCGCGGCGCTGCGCCAGGCCGTGCTCGATGGCGTCGACGGGCACCAGGACCTGGTGCTGTTCGGCACTACAGGCGAGGCTGCGGCGACCGCTGCAACCGCATCGGCGCGGCTGGCACAGGCCCGCCGACGGCTTGGTCTGCGCGCCGCGCTGGCTTCGGCGCTGGTGCAACTGCTGGCCGGCGGTGCCCTGCTCGGCACCCTGGTGGCCGGTTTCGCCGCGCTCGAGGCCGGTACGATCGACGGGCCGCTGCTTGCCGGCCTGTTGCTGGCGGTGCTCGCCAGCTTCGAAGCCTCCGCCATGCTGGTGCGCAGCGCCACGCGGCTCGCCGGAGCCGCCGCCGCTGCCGACCGGCTGCAGGCCATCGCCAGCAGTGCGCCCGCCGTCGCCGAACCGGCCGCTCCGCTGCCGATTCCGGCCGGCGGCGATATGCGCTTCGAAGCGGTGAGCTTCGGCTACGACCCCCAGCACCCGGTGCTCGACGGGCTGAGCTTTGCGGTCCGGAGCGGTGAATGCGTCGCCATCACAGGACCGAGCGGCGCCGGCAAGTCGACCATCGCGCAACTGCTGCTGCGGCTGGCCGATCCTGACGCCGGCACTGTGCGCCTCAACGGCAGCGATCTCCGCGAGGTGGCCGGCCCCGAGCTTCGCCAACGGGTCGCGCTGATGACCCAGGATGCGCCGGTTTTCCTCGACACCATCCGCGCCAACCTTCGCATCGGGCGCGACGATGCCGATGATGCCGCGCTGTGGCGCGTGCTCGAGGTGGTGCATCTGGCGGAGCTCGTTCGCGGCTTGCCCGGGCAGCTCGACGCCGTGGTCGGAGAGGCAGGCCGAACCCTCTCGGCCGGGCAGGCCCGCCGCATCTGCCTGGCGCGCACCCTGCTGTCGCGCGCCGACATCATCGTCTTCGACGAACCGACCAGCGGGCTCGATGCCGAGACCGAGGCAGCGTTTCTCGCCGAACTGCCGGAGCTGACCCGCGGCCGCACGGCCATTGTCATTACTCACGCGGTGGTACCGGAGACGTTTGACCGGGTGCTGGAATTGCGGGCAGGGCGGTTAGCGGAGGTTCGCCACCACTGAAAGGCCCAGCTCCGCTTGAGAAAAATCAGGTCGGGAATGGCGTGCCTCCCGCGAACATCGCGCGCGTTGCCCACCCCACCCCATCCCTCCCCGTCAAGGGGAGGGTGCCGGCTGGTGCTTGTGTCGGTATCCAGCCACAAACTCGATGCTCACCTCCCCCTTGACGGGGGAGGCAAGCGAAGCTTGGGAGCGTAGCGATCTAGCGCAGCTCGGAGGGGGTGTGACTTGGCCACGATGCACGCGGCGACCTCGCCACCAGCCCTTCACCTACCCGCAAAGCCCCTGCAACGCCTCGAGGTCCGGCACCTCGACCGTCCGGTTATTGGTAATCATGACCACCCCCGCCTGCCGCAGCTTGGTCAGCTGGCGCGACACCGTCTCGATGGTGAGGCCGAGGAAATCGGCGATATCCGAGCGGCTGAGCGGCAGCTCGAAGCTGATGCCGTCGCTCGCCTCCGCCGCGGGGTCGGCATGCATGGCGATCAGATAGAGGAAGCTTGCGACCTTTTCCTGCGCGGTCTTGCGGCCCAGCGTCACCATCCAGTCGCGCGCTTCGTCGAGCTCGCGCAGCGTTTGCTGCATCAGCCGGTGCTCGAGCGCCGGGGTGCTGGCGATCATCTGTTCGAGCGCCGGCCGCGGGATGACGCAGAGGTCGACCGTCGAAGCCGCCTCGGCGGTGACGACGCTCTCCCGCCCGAACAGCCGGCCGAGGAAATCCGGCGCGAACTGCAGGCCGACCAATTGCTGGCGGCCGTCTTCCAGCACCTTGCTGAGCTTGATCACCCCGCGCATCACATTGGCGTAGGCGTGGATCGCCATGCTGTCGCCGATCAGCTCGTCGCCATGCTCGTGCCGTTCCTTGCGGGTGTGGCGGGCGAATTCGATCAGCTCATCCGGCTTAAGCGCACCGCACATGCCTCGGTGACGCGCTTCGCAGCTGCGGCACAGCACGGGGGTCTCGGAATTGTGGATGTCCAGACGCTCGCCCATCGCGGGTGAGCCTTACACCGTCCTGCGGCGTGGCGGATGGTCAGGTTTGTCGCACGCGGCATTCAGTCTCGGGGGGCGGGCCGCGGCGTATTTCGCGTGTACCACATCACCCAGCCGAGCGTGCCCATCAGCAGGCTGAAGGCGGCGAGGACGGCGGTAACGACGATGGCGGCTTCGGGTGGCATATCGGTGCTCTCTGCTTGATGCAGAGAGATCACCGCACAACGGTACGCGACGCCTTGATCCAGATCAAAAGCGTCGCGATTTCCGTGGCTTGGACAGAACTGCCGGGTTAGCGCCTCAGCGCGAGAACGGTACCGAAGCCGTCAGCACCTGGCCGGAATTGTTGAACTCGACCTCGAAATCGACGGTGATGGCGTTGCCCTCGAGCAGAATCCGCGAGCCGATGCGCACATCATTGCCGCCGCGATCCTGCTGCTTCTCGCGTAGGTCGAAATTGATCGTGTCGCCTTTAATCTGGCCGACCGCGACGCCGGTGAAGCCGGCATTCGAGCTCATCACCGCCTGGTAGCGCTGCGCCTTGTCGTCGAAGGCGATGGTGCCGCTGACCGACAGGTTCATGTCGATCAGGCTGCACCGGCCGGCATAGTTGATCTTGTTCAAATTGCCCTTGGAAATGCCGAGGCGACATTTGAACGGTTCGGGGTTCTGGCCTCCGACCAGTGCACCCGCTCCCTTCCAGTCGCCCACGTATGACTCCAGGACTTCCACTGGCCCGGAAATCGCCGGCGTCGCCATTCCCGCCAGCGTCATGGCGGTGACGGCCATAGCGGCATGCAGGTGCTGTCTCATCTCGTCCCACGCCCTCCAACGGCGTTCTAGCGTTTAGTAACGCTGAAATCTGTAAGCGGCCGGGTATTCGGTCCGCTTCCATTTTGACTTGCCCGCCCGACGATGCCAGAGATCATGCGGCGGGCAGTAAGAAGCAAGAGCGGCCTGCACATTCTTTTGGTTTGTCCCCTACCGCAAGTCCCAAATGGCCCTAAGTCAAGACCACAGCTCCAGTCCGCGTGTCCCGGCGGCGCAGCCGATCGTTGATGCGTCCGGGGTGAATTACACTCTGGAGGTCGCTTCACAGCCGCTTCACATTCTGAGGAACGTCTCGCTCCGGGTCGAAGCTTCGGAAGTCGCGGCCATCGTCGGGCCCTCAGGCAGCGGCAAGACCTCGCTGCTGATGTTGCTGGCCGGACTGGAGCGCGCCACGTCCGGTAAGGTGGTGGTCGCCGGGCAGGACCTTTCGGGGTTGAGCGAGGACGATCTGGCGGTGTTCCGCCGCCATACGCTCGGCATCGTGTTCCAGAGTTTTCACCTCATCCCCTCGCTGACCGCGCTGGACAATGTCGGGCTGGCGCTCGAGATCGCCTCGCCCGACCTGTCGCTGGCGCAGACCCGCGAGGCCGCCGCGGCGGCGCTCGAGGCGGTCGGGCTCGGCGGCCGGCTGCAGCATCGGCCGGCGGCCTTGTCGGGCGGCGAACAGCAGCGCGTCGGGCTGGCGCGCGCCATGATCGCCAAGCCGCGGCTGCTCCTGGCCGACGAGCCGACCGGCAACCTCGACCAGGAGACCGGCGCGGTGGTGGTCGAGCTGATGTTCGAGTTGGCCCGCCAGCAGGGCACCGCGGTGGTGCTGATCACCCATGATCCGTCGCTGGCGGCGCGCGCCGACCGGGTGTTCACCATGACATCGGGCGAGCTGGTCGAAACCCGTTCGGTCCAAGCCTGATGCGTGCTGTCCTCGCGGCCATCCGCATCGGCCTGCTGGATATGCGCGGTGACCTGCGGCGCTTCGGCCTCCTGATCATCTGCCTCGCCGTCGGCACGGCGCTGATATCAGGCGTCAGTTCGGTCGGCGCCAGCATCCGGCAGGCGGTGGAAGAAAACGCCGCCGTGCTGATGGGCGGCGATGTCGAGCTGTCGCGCGCCGACCGGCAGGCTACCGCCGACGAGCTGGCGCTGATCTCGCGCTTCGGGCGGGTGTCCTATGTCGTCGACACCAATGTGCGCGCCGAAGTCGGCAATCAGAGCGCCTTTGTCGACCTGATCTCGGTGGGCGATACCTATCCGCTGCTCGGCGCGGTCGACAGCCCGCAACTGCCTTCGGGCGAGACGCCGTTTGCCTTCCTCTCCTTCCGCGACGGCAAGTTCGGCGCGCTGGTCAGTCCGCTGATGCTCGACCAGCTCGGCATCAAGGTCGGCGACACGCTCGAGATCGCCGGCACCGAGTTCGTCGCGCGCGGCGCGCTGGGCGGCCTGCCCGATGCCGCCGTACGCGGCTTCCGGCTGGGCCTCCCCGCCGTCATCACCACCGAGGCGCTGGCGGTGCTCTCCGACCGCACCTCGCCGCTCCCGGGGCTTGGCACCTTCTTTCGCTACAAGCTGGTGCTGACCGAGGGCGACGCCGATAGCGGCAAGGCGGCGCTGGAAACCGCCCTCGCCGACCCCAGCTGGACCATCCGCTCGGCTCGCGAGGGCCTCGGCCCCATGGTGCGCTACTACGACCTGTTCATGCGCTTCCTGGTGATCGTCGGTCTCGCCTCGCTGCTCATCGGCGGGGTCAGCGTCTGGACCAGCATTTCGGCCTATGTCGCCGAGCGCGCCAATGTCATTGCCGTGCTGCGCAGCATGGGCGCCGGACGGGCCCGCATCTTCGTGCATTTCTTCTCGCAGATCGCGGCGCTCGCAGGCGTTGGCGTCGGCATCGGCCTCGTCGTCGGCGCCGGCACCGCGCTGGTGGCGCTGCCGGCCATCGGCGCCGCCGTCGGTGTCGAACTGGCGCCGACCCTGCATGTCCAGCCGCTGCTGGTGGCCGCCGGCGTCGGCTTCCTCATCGCTTTCGCTTTCTCCTACCTGCCGCTGCAGCAGGCCCAGACCATCAGCCCGGTGACGCTGTTCCGCTCCAAGGGGCTCGCCGCGCCGCCGATCGACTGGGCCGGGCTGATCTTTTCGGCGCGCATCGTGCCCCTGGTGCTGGCCGCCGCCCTGTTCCTGTGGCTCGCCGTCATCATGACCAACGATTCGATGCTGGTCGCGGCCTTCGCCATTGTCAGCGTGCTGTCGGTGGTGCTGTTCCAGTTTGGCATTTTCCTCGCGCGGCAGGCGCTGCGGAAGTCGCCTGAGCCGTCCAACCGCGTGCTGCGCTACGCGCTGCGCAATATCTCGAGCCCCGGCTCCAACGCCTCCTCGGTGGTGATCTCGGTCGGCCTGGCGCTCGCCATGCTGGTGGTGGTGCTGGTGCTGCAGGTGAACCTCAGGAACGAGTATCTGGGCGCCTCGGTGTTCGACGCGCCGACCCTGGTCGCCTCCGATCTCTTCTCCGACGAGGTCGATACGCTGCAGAAGCTGAAGGACGAAGGCGGCGATATCACCGCCTTTGCCGCAACCCCGATGCTGCGCGGCGCGCTCAGCGCCATCAACGACACCCCGGTGGAGCAACTGCAGCCGCGGGGACCCGAGGCATCGTTCCTGCTCTCGGGTGAGATCCCGCTGACCTTTCGGCAGGTGCTGCCGGCGACCTCGAAGCTGGTGGCAGGGGACTGGTGGCCGGTCGACTACCAGGGGGCGCCGCTGGTGTCGCTGCACCAGAGCCTTCGCGCCGGCCTCGGCATCAAGCTCGGCGACAAGCTGTCCTTCGCCATCTTCGGCGACACCATCACCGCCGAGGTCGCCAATTTCCGCGATTACTCCTGGCAGGGCGGCATCGACTTCCTCGCCACCTTCTCGCCGGGGGTGCTGGACGAGTACCCATCGACGCTGCTGGGTTCGGTGACCGCTGCGGCGGGACGCGAAGAGGCAGTGGAGCGGGAACTCGCCAGCTTGCTGCCCGATGTCCGCTTCATCGCCATCGGCGCGACGCTCGAGCAGATCACCCGGGCCCTGAGCCAGCTGTCACTTGCCGCTTCCCTGGTCGGCGGGCTGGCGGTGGGCAATGGGTTGCTGGTGCTGATCGGCAGCCTCGCCACCGGACGCCGGCAGCGGCAGGCCGATGCGGTGATCTCAAAAGTGCTCGGCGCCAAGCGCTTCGACGTGCTGTCGGTTTCGGTGCTGCACTATGTGCTGCTGGCGGCTTTCGCCGCCGTGCTGGCGACGCCGCTCGGCATCGGGCTCGCCTGGATCCTCACCCTGGTGCTGCTCGAGGTGGAGTTCGCCCTCGATGCGACGACGCTTGCCGCAGTCGATCTCGGCGCCATCGTCATCACCGGCTTCCTCGGCGCCACCACCATTATCGGCGTGCTGCAGCGGCGCTCGGCCGGCTTTTTGCGCGAGCCGTGAGGGTTTGTCCGGGCACAGCAATTGTTGCCGTGATGCTCGATGCTGGCGCTTCCCTCCCCTTGAGGGGAGGGATTGAGGGTGGGGGTGGTGCGGTGACCACCGATGGACCCCCCCCCCCCCCCCCCCCCCCCC